>Ga0049080_10000185_pt1 | contig 20501 bp, 26 predicted proteins | sample GreLakmeER15MSRF_FD_66716 | JGI IMG/M metagenome (GOLD analysis project Ga0049080, IMG submission 66716) | Freshwater lentic microbial communities from great Laurentian Lakes, MI, USA - Great Lakes metaG ER15MSRF | ecosystem: Environmental > Aquatic > Freshwater > Lake | place: Great Lakes... | reverse complement strand
AAAGCAACCCAACTTCTTCATGGATATTGCTGAACAAATTGCAGAAACATATCACATTGAATTTGCCATAGTATCGGGTGGTCCATTACGGAGTAACAATCCGGCATATTTGGAACGTGCCCGTGACTTAGAAAAGAAAGGTCTTTTAAAGATTTATGATAATCTTTCTAAGAATGAATATTATGAGATTGTTGCCAATAGTCGGGTATTGTTTAATTGTGCATTACAAGATTGGGTAAGTAACACGGTGTCTGAGGCAGATGCACTTGAATGTAATGTATTGTATCCTGCCTATCGGTCGTTTCCAGAAACGTTTGCCAATGATGCTGAACGTTTATATGTACCTTGGTCACAAGAAGATGCCATTAACAAGTTGATTAAACACTTGAATGAGCCTCACAGAAACATGGGAAAGATTTCAGCTTGGACAACAGGTACGATGGATAGAATTCTTGACATCATGTTAGGACAAGGAGAATTCTGGCGCCGCGATGATATTCGTTATCGTGATAACACTTCTGTAAACAAATACTAAGGAGATAGAAATGAAATATTATTCAACTAAGACATTTGGTAATGACCGAGGATTGAGCTGTGCATTTCGTCAATGGCGTGCAACATCTCACTGTAATCAAATTCATGGATATAGTTTAGGATTTCGTTTCATCTTTGAGTCTGACACACTAGACGAAAGAAATTGGGTATATGATTTTGGCGATACCAAGTGGATTAAGGAATATCTAGATGAGGCGTTCGACCATACAACAGCCGCGGCGAAAGATGATCCATATCTCTCATCATTTAAGCAAATGGATAAAGACGGAATATGCACCCTTCGTATTATGGATAATGTAGGATGCGAAGCATTTGCACAAATGACATATCTTGATGTTGCCCCGAGAGTAGAACATAACACGCACGGTCGAGTGCGTCTCAAGAGTGTTGAAGTGTTTGAACACGGGAGCAATTCTGCCATATACGAGGGATAAATGAAAGTCGCCATTATCACCGATACTCATTTTGGCGCACGAAATGACTCCCAACATTTTGATTCATATTTTCGAAAATTTTATGATGAAGTATTTTTCCCCTATCTTGATCAAACAGGAATTAAAACTCTTTTACATTTAGGGGATGTATTCGACCGAAGAAAGTATATCAATTTTAATACATTACGGTCATGTAAAGAATATTTCTTTGAGCAACTAAAGATACGTGGTATTGATATGAAAGTCATTCCAGGTAATCATGATACATATTATAAGAACACAAATGAAGTAAATAGTTTAGATTTATTGTTACGGGAATATAGTAACATTGAAATCATTGAAGAGCCATCCATTATCCAATTAGATAAACGCACCGTATCATTTATTCCTTGGATGTGCGCAGAAAATTATGATGCCTGTATGCAGGTTATTCAGCAACCTGCTGAAGTATGTTTTGGGCATTTTGAAATTGCCGGTTTCGATATGTTTCGCGGAGCAAAGAATGATGGGGGTATGGATAGACAAGTTTTGAAAAACTATTCAATGGTACTCACCGGACATTTCCATCATCGCAGTACAGATGACAATGTATATTACTTAGGAAGTCCATATGGATTCACATGGAGTGACTATGATGATACACGAGGATTTCATGTATTGGATTTAGACACACTAGATTTGCTATTAATTCCAAATCCATTTGAAATTTTTCATAAAATTTATTATGATGACCGCCAAAATACCATTGATGCATCCAAGTATGCAAAAGCATGCGTAAAGTTGATTGTTGTTCACAAAAATGATTATCAAAGATTTGACAAACTGCTTGATGCGTTGTATATTAATGAAGTGATTGAATTGACAATTCATGAAGATTTTTCAGAATTTGAGTCTGAGGCATTGGATAACGAGACAGTGAATATTGAAGATACAATGACACTTCTTTCCGAATATGTTGATTCTGTTGAATCAGCCAAAGACAAGAATAAATTAAAAACATTGCTGAAAACCTTATATGTTGAGGCACAGAATCTTGAAATATGATACATTTTAAAACTGTTCGATGGAAAAACTTTCTCTCCACGGGTAATGCATTTACTGAAATAGAACTTGATAGACGCCCCACCACCCTTGTTGTGGGGGAGAATGGTAGCGGAAAGAGTACGATGCTTGACGCTATTTGCTTTGCCTTGTTTGGTAAACCCTATCGAAATATTAATAAACCACAACTTGTTAACTCTATTAATGGAAAGCAATGTCTTGTTGAAATTGAATTTTCCATTGGAAGTAAGAATTACAAAATCAATCGTGGTATCAGACCAGGTATTTTTGAAATTTGGACGAACGGTATACTCATTAATCAAGATGCCGCTTCGCGTGATTATCAGAAGTACCTAGAAGATAATATTTTAAAATTAAATTTTAAGTCGTTCACGCAGATTGTAATTTTAGGAACAGCGTCATTTACGCCCTTCATGCAACTTCCTGCTGCGGCTCGCCGGGAAGTTATTGAAGATATTCTTGATATTAAAATTTTTACTTCTATGAATGTGGTCTTGAAGGACAAGATTACAGAACTAAAACAGAAACTTCTAGAAGTAGAAACAAAGATTTCTATTGCAAAAAACAAGGCGGAGTTGCAACAGGATTATATCAAGACGTTACAAGATGACCGTGACGCACGCATTGTAGAAATTAAAATTAAAATTCAAGAGGCACACAATGAAATTTCTGAAAGACGCACTTTACTTGCTGATCTTGACCATCAACGTGACCGGCATCTCGGTTCTATTGGGGATTCATCTAATGTCGCACAATCTTTACAACTGGTTTCACAACAAATTCAAGAATGCGAAAACACCTTAGGCAAAATTCAAAAAGAAATTACATTTTACCATAATAATGACAACTGCCCTAAATGCAAACAGGGCATTGAACATGAATTCAAAATTGAAATTATCAATGAACATCAAGTTGAAGCCGCCTCTATTGAAACACAAAAAAATCAGGTGCAAGATACATATGGTAGTTTACAACAGCGTCTAGCAGAAATTCAGGACGTCAACAAAAACATTGTTATATTAACGCAGCAAATAACAGAAGTGAAGAATGAGATTTCTACCGGCGACCGATACATTCAACGGTTAGAGTTAGAGAAAGATGATGTCAGTAAGAAAGTAGGTAATATTGAGGTAGAAAAGGCAAAACTTAAAGATTTAGCAAAGGATACATTATCAATAGTGAAAGACCGCTCCGATTTACATGAGCAATCCGATTATTATGATATTGCATCAGTATTATTAAAAGATTCAGGAATCAAGACAAAGATTATACGACAGTATTTGCCTGCGATAAATAAACTTGTGAATAAGTTCTTGACATCAATGGACTTCTTCGTGCAGTTTACTTTAGATGAGAAGTTTGATGAAGTTATTAAATCGCGCTATCGGGATGATTTTAGTTATGAAAGCTTTAGCGAAGGCGAGAAACAAAGAATTGATTTGGCGCTTTTGTTTACGTGGCGCACAATCGCTAAGCTCAAGAATAGTGCTAGTACTAATTTGCTTATTCTTGATGAAGTATTTGATAGCAGTTTAGATACAACTGCAACCGAATATGTCATGCAACTATTAAACACGTTGGGTGATGGGACAAACGTATGGGTCATCTCTCATAAAGGCGACCAATTGTTTGATAAATTTTCACATGCAGTAAAATTTACAAAGAAACAAAACTTTTCTGTTATTGTATAACGAGGACCTATGAATTGGAAACTTGAAGATTTGCAATTGATTCATTTTGCAGACCCACGTATGACTACAAAGCCTCCTGAGTTTGATTTTCAGAAGGATGGAGATATCGCAGAGGAGTTGGCAACGATACTTCATGAGCGAATGTTACAATTAGGGGGGTTAGGATTGGCATCCAATCAAGTAGGATTGCCCTATCGTGTGTTTGTATTTGGTAATGCCGAACAGCGATACGCCTTGTTCAATCCTAACGTGATTGGTGTAAGCAAAGAACAAACCACGATGGAAGAAGGGTGTACATCATTGCCAGGATTCCTGTTAACATTGCAGCGTCCGTCTGAAGTCACTGTGGAGTATCAAGATGTGTCTGGTACAACTCAACGCATGTCATTTAAAAATATTGCTGCTCGTGTGGTGTTACATGAATATGACCATATGGAAGGATTGAACTTCACACATCATGCGTCAAACTTCAAGTTGCGTTGGGAACTAAATAAATTAAAGAAGAAGAATAAGAAAATTCAACGCAAGGGGAAATATGGAAAATAATGATTTTGATTTTGGATTTACGTTTACAGACGACGAATTCTCTGGATCTCCAATTTCTCCCACATCACAGCAACCTACACTAGTTGACCCAGAATTTAAAGATGAATTATTTTTAAAGATTCAAAAATTAGAGCGACAAATAGAGGGGTTAACTGAAGGCGACACATCAGATTTGATTGAACAGCACAAACTGTTAGTAACAAAAGAAGTACATGGTAAGTTACAAGAAGTTGAACAAATGATTCTTCCGCTTCTTTACAATTTGCAAAAGAATCCTGAAAAGGAATATATTCATTGGCCTAATCGTAAAGACATTATACAAAAACAAATTGAGCGAATTCTAAAGGTGACGAAATATTATGGAGAAACTTGAAATTTCATCAGGCAATGCCGTTAATGCTTTTACAGATAGGGCCTTATCAAAGGTACACACATTTTATTTGTCAGGTGATGTAAAGCCGCCAGCAGAATATGTGCAGTGGTTTGAAACTATTCGCAATGCTAGTGAAAATGATGTAATTATGGTACACATTAATAGTTACGGCGGAGATTTATTCACCGCCATTCAATTCATGCGTGTTTTTAATGAAACCAAAGCAAATGTAGTGGCATCAGTTGAGGGTACATGTATGAGTGCCGCCACCATCATCTTCTTATCAGCCAAACATTGGGAAATTAGTAAACATTCCATGTTCATGTTCCACAATTACGCCAGTGCTATAGTTGGCAAGGGTGGAGAAATGTATGATAACATTATACATGAACGCAAGTGGAGTGAAAAACTTTGGCATGATATTTATGGCGGATTTTTAACTGAAAATGAAATAAAATCAATCCTTGATAGCAAGGATATTTGGATGACAGGAGAAGAGGTATCTAAAAGACTACAGGAAAAATTTGCACCAAAGTCTTTAAGAACTCCTAAGAAAACTCCTAAAAAGGCTCCTAAGAAAACTCCTAAAAAGAAGAAAACCTCGTAAGTGCTTATTTTACAATAACTTACGGATAGGGCTTGACAAAGGACTTATTGTGTGCTATATTATTAGTATACGATAAGTCCTTGACGTCCATCAAAAGAGGAAACAATGTCAAACCTTCTAGACAATACAAAGTCTACCTTAGGCAAGCTTTTGGCAGCAGAGAACATTCGCATCGAGCACCGACAGGTTAAAGGACCTAGCTTTGATGTCAAGGACCGCGTTCTTGTTCTTCCCATCTGGAAGGAAGTTGACGCAGACCTCTATGACCTCATGATTGGACATGAGGTGGGTCATGCGCTGTACACTCCTCCTGATGGTTGGCTGGACGAGGCGAGGGAGATGGGCATCAATTTCAAAAATATTCTCAATATTGTTGAGGATGCACGAATCGAAAAGTTGATGAAGCAGAAGTTCCCAGGTCTTCGAAAACCCATGTACAATGGATATTCTCAACTGGTAGAGCGAGGATTTTTTGGGATTAACATGGATGACATAAAGCATCTTCCGTTTGCCGACCGGATTAATGCATATTTCAAACTAGGAGTTCGTTCTGGAGTCACCTTCACGGAGGATGAGACACACCTTGTCACCCGGATCGAGGCTGCTGATACCTGGGATGAAGTACTGTCTTTGTCTAGGGAATTGTTTAACATTGCAGAAAGTGAATTCGACGATATTTCTGAAGATATTATTGATAATCTTGATTCGCTTACCGATGCAACTGAAAACATGCAGGAAGGTCAAGGTGATTCACAATACTCAGAGGGTGATGTAGACGGCAATCCTCTTCCCTTGCCAGATGTGTTAAATAAGCTGCGCGCCGCCGGCAAATCTAGGGCCGCCGACAAATTAGAACAAATGGCAAAGAGTGAGGAATATCGCAGAGCAATGACTGATTGGGCGGAAAATCAGGATGTTGGATCTATTACTGATGAAGCATTGGAAGCCAATCAGGAAAAGCTTATTGATGATGCAGCATATCCTATCACATACCTCTTTTGGCCTGAATTGAATCATAAGGACTTTGTGATTCCTGCTCGCGTGGTACATCAGCAAATGCGCTCAGAATTTAATAGTTTCTCTTTGGAGAAAGAGACTAGTGTGTATAATGAATTCATGCGCACTAACCGAAACTATATTAGTTACCTCGTAAAGGAATTTGAGCTGAAGCGAAATGCCAAACAATTTGCCAAGGCTCGGGTAAGTAAAACTGGTAAATTGGATACTAAGAAACTTTGGCGGTATCAGTTGTCGGAAGATTTGTTCCTACAGTCAACCACAGTCCCTAACGGGAAAAATCATGGAATGCTAATGGTCGTTGACATGTCAAGCTCAATGACTGATAACATGTCAGGCACCATTGAGCAGATTGTCAATCTCTCTCTATTTTGTCGTAAGGTGAATATTCCCTTTGATGTATATGGATTTATTGATACAAATGGTGAAAAAGATTTTGCTCTGGCAGGCATTGTCCGGCCAGCAATCACCCATCCTATTTTAGGTCACGTAATAAAAGATGGTCCCATTAATGATAACCGTAATGGATCCATTCAAATTACAGAAAATGATTTCCGACTGAAACAGTTGCTACACTACAAGATGGGAACAGCAGAGTTTAATTTTTCTGTAAAGAATCTTCTTCTTGTGGCAAATGGATACAAGTCCTCAAGAAATTATTATCGTGCAGGTAACTACAACATTCCTGCTTCGATGCAGTTAGGCGGTACGCCGTTGAACGAAACTGTTTTGGTCTTGCGTTCACTCGCAGAAGAATTTAAAAAGAATACTCAGGTTGAAATTCTTAATACAGTCCTACTCACTGATGGCGATGCATCAACATGTGGATATTATTACAGAGATAATGACAAGGTTAGTTACAGCGGATACAAGTCTCGTCAACGTGTAGTAATTGAAGATAGAAAAACTAAGAAACAGGTTATGGTATCAAACTGTGGTGATAATTCTACTCTCGCCCTTCTTGAAATGTATCGTCAACACACTGGATCGCGTGTTGTTGGATTCTATCTAATGTCAGGGAGACATCATCGCCGTACAATTTTAGGTACTATGCATAGAAATACTAATGATTTCAATCAGGAAGCATTTGATACACAATATGCTGATGAGTTTACAAAATACAAGTATTTCGGTATGAAAATTGCAGGATATGATGCATATTACATGGTGCCAGGAGAGGAGTTGGAGGTTGAAGATGTGGATATGGCTAGCACCCTTAAAAGTTACAAGGATGTAGTATCGAAAGGCTCTCTGCTTAAGGCATTCAAGAAAATGCAAAATACAAAAATGATTTCACGGGTATTCTTGAATAGATTTATTGAACAAGTGGCATAATATTCTAGTCCTACGTAAGTTGTTGTAAAATAAGCACTTACGTAGGGCTTGACAAATGATGTAAATGGCTGTATATTTATAATATGAGAACGACACGATATCATTCAAGCACATAGGAGTAAACATGACTAGACTCATTGATGCCCTTCGTACTACAGGAAAGACGGAATTTTCTCGCCCTGAAATTCTCGGGGTGGCGCGAAAAGTAAGTGAAAATCCTAATACATTTCTCAATAATCCTGCACACAAGATTGCACGTGGCGTTTATACTATTGAGACAACTCCGGCCAAGGTTGAGATTCCTACTATGAATACTGCTTCTGAAATGTACCTTGTTCAACCAAAACTTAAGGTTGAGGTATCAGACATTGTCCCTGTAAAGGACAAGACGTTTGTTCCTTTTGGTTTCTATAAGGATCTGTTGACTATTCTAAACAGTAAGATGTTTTACCCGGTGTTTATCACAGGAATGTCAGGTAATGGTAAGACCACTATGGCGGAACAGGCATGTGCTACTCTGAAGCGCGAATGTATCCGTGTGAACATTAGCATTGAGACTGATGAGGATGACCTCATTGGGGGCAACACACTAGTGAATGGCAATGTAGTGAATCGTGAGGGACCCGTGATCATCGCCATGAAGCGAGGGTCAGTGCTTATTCTTGACGAGTGTGACCGCGGCAGTAACAAGCTCATGTGCCTGCAGGCAATTCTGGAAGGTAAGCCCTATTTCAATAAAAAGACAGGTGAAACAATTTATCCCACACCTGGGTTCAATATCATAGGAACTGCCAATACCAAGGGTCAGGGCACCACCGATGGTAAGTACATGTCAGCACAAATTCTGGACGATGCCTTCCTTGAACGATTTGCCATCACCGTTGAGCAAGAGTATCCGTCCGCTTCGGTTGAAAAGAAGATTATCATGAAAAAGATGGAGCGCGTGGAAAAAGTAGATGAGGATTTCGCTGACAAGTTGGTAGCGTGGGCAGAAATTATTCGCAAGACGTTCAAGGAAGGTGCCATTGACGACCTCATCTCCACTCGCCGTCTTGAACATATTGTAAACGCCTTTGCCATGTTTAATGACCGCTTGAAGGCGATTAATGTCTGCATCGCGCGTTTTGACGAGGACACCAAGACAAGTTTCTTGGATCTGTACACCAAGGTGGATGCCGGCGTAGAAATGCCAACCACAGAGAATGAAGTAGAGGAAACAGTTCCTCCTTCCTTTTAACAGGAGAGTTAAACATCATGTATGGAATTGACAAATACAAAGAATTGACCTTGACGGCAAGTGCATACAACCGAAAGGTGAGTGTTGAACTCCCCAAGGACAGTGATGCCAATACATTGTTTGAGGCATTTAAAACCTTGATGGTAGGTGTGACGTTTACCGAAAAGGCATTTGATGATGCAGTAATATATTATTTTTATGAATATGGATTAGATAAGGATAAATCACGTTAAATGATTTGCCCCGCATGTAAAGCCGAAAATATAAAAAGTCATGTATTCATACTTACAGTTTTCTCAGAAAACTCAGGTGAAGTATTTCAATATTTTGACGAAGAAGGAAATTGGCATAACCATATTGATATGGTGAATATCACCACCTATAGATGTCACAATTATCATTATTTTCAAAAGATTGAAAAACCTAAATGTTGGTGTATGTCACAGGAAGGAGTAGTAGAAATATTGCCGTATGAACCTACTGGTGAAGAAAAAGCAAAATGATCTTGACAAAAGAACAATTATTGTATATATTAAAGAAAGCATATGCCAGAGGCGTCTGGGAACATGCAGAACAAAAAACTAAAACGCGAGTTAACATGAAAGATCCATATAGGATTTTATCTATTCCAGATTTCATCGTTGAAGATTTAATTGAGGAGAACACACATGGCTAAAATTGTATCACCCCGATATCCTACGTTTGTTGTATACGAGGGGTATGACAGAAATCTTGCTCTTGAATCTGTAGGGGCGGGTTGGACATCTCTTGTTAATGAAATTTTTGATTTCATTGAGCAGCAAAAGATTACCAACACTCGTATCATTCAGGTCAAGGAAAAGTGGGGCGGGCTTCGAATTTACACCGATAACATCAATGACTTTCTAGATACAAAGATTCGTGATGTCGAAAAACGTAGCTTCACCATTTGTGAAGTATCCGGCGCTCCTGGTAAGCTCCGTAATTGTAATGGATGGTATCGCACATTGTCGGAAGCTGAGGGTGGGCAGTATCCTGTGGTGCAGGCATAATGGAAATTGATTATCGCTATTCTGAGGATACAATCTTTCGGGAAATACAGGCGTACATTAATAAGACCTACACCCAACATTATTCACGAAATAAATTTCAGGCATCTGAATTCATTTTTGATAATGGACATGGGGTTGGGTTCACAGTAGGTAACATCATGAAGTATGCACAGCGATATGGGAAAAAGAATGGACATAATCGGGATGACATCTTGAAAATCATTCACTACGCTATTATGTTATTACATGTACATGACACTTACATTGAGGAAAAGCAACATGAAGATTAGTTCCAAGACGGTATCACTATTACAGAGTTTTGCACAAATTAGTCCTAACCTTTTGGTTAAAACGGGCAATAAATTGGCAACTCGTAATTCAGTAAACAGTATTCAAGCACGTGCTGTGGTTGAGGAAACATTTCCTCAGCAGTTTGCCGTGTATGATTTGGGTCAGTTTTTGACATTACTATCACTGTCTCAGACGCCCGATATTGAGTTTCATGAAAAACATCTTGAAATCAAACATGGCGGGGGCGTCAATCACCGATTTAATTATGCAGACGAGAGTCTGGTAACGGCTCCTGCAGATAATCCGCCTCAACTTGAACATTTGTATTCATTTAAACTCAGCGCATCTGATATCAATATGGTCGTTAAGACGGCTTCTGTTGTGTCTGCTACAATGATGAATATCGTATCAAAAAATGGCAAGGTTATTTTAAGTGTAAATGATCCAAAGAATTCAACGGCTCATTCATTAACTCAGCCCTTGGGAGAAAGTGATATGTCGTTTGATGTGAAAATGGCAATTGACACATTTAAGATTGTTCCTGGTGACTATACAGTTCATGTGTCGTATGCCATTGCCAAAGCAGGCAAGGTATTAGTATTTTTCTTTGAATCTACCACTTCTGAATTAACATATTTGATTGCAGCCGACGCCACTTCAAAGGTATAATATATTATGGAAGTAAATCGTGAGCAGTTTCTTTGGGTTGAAAAGTATCGTCCGCGGAAAATTTCCGATTGTATTCTTCCGCAATCATTAAAAAATACCTTCCAAGAGTTTATTGATAAGGACAATATTCCTAACATGCTCTTGGCAGGCACAGCAGGTACAGGTAAAACTACGGTGGCACGGGCTCTGTGTGAAGAATTGGAATGTGATTATATTATTATCAACGGTTCTGAGGAATCAGGTATTGATGTTCTGAGGACTAAGATTAAAGATTTTGCCAGCACAGTATCATTTGCGGGCAAGACAAAGGTTGTGATTCTTGATGAAGCTGATTATTTGAATCCTAACTCCACACAACCCGCCCTTCGTGGTTTCATTGAAGAATTTAGTAAGAATTGTCGTTTCATTTTCACATGTAATTACAAGAATAGAATCATCCCGCCTCTACATAGTAGAACGACTGTGATTGATTTCAAGTTGACAAAGGATGACAAGCCTGTAATGGCAACAAAATTCTTCAAGAGATTGACAGATATTTTGAAAGAAGAACAAGTGACATTTGATCCAAAGGTGGTTGCTGAAGTATTAAATAAACATTTTCCTGATTATCGCCGAGTGTTGAATGAATTACAGCGATATGCATCTTCAGGCAATGTTGACGTAGGCATTCTCAGTCATATGGGGGATGCAAACATGAAGGAATTGATTGCATCTCTCCGAGAAAAGGACTTTAAAAAGATGCGCAGTTGGGTTGTCAACAACATGGACAACGATCCGAACATGTTATTTCGAAAATTATATGATACGTTATTGCCTGAAGTATCTCAGGTTCCCCAGTTCGTATTATTGTTAGCTGACTATCAATATAAAGCAGCATTTGTAGCTGACGCAGAAATTAATTTAGTGGCATGTTTAACAGAAATTATGGCGTCATGTGAGATGAAAAAAATACTATGAATCTTATTCCCGATTCCTATTCGACATATGTGACTGCCCATGAAAAAGGACAAATCGCAGAACTAACGGCTCAGAAATTTTTCATCTATCGAGGTTGGGAGATGTCAACTCCTGTGAATACATCCTCTCCATATGATTTAGTGATTCGTCATCCCCGAACAGGAGAGCAAAAGCTGGTACAAGTAAAGGCATTAACTAGTAAAAATAGAAGTATTGAAACATATGGTACAGGAAATGGTAAGGACAAGGGGTCAAAAAGAAGAAAGACAGATTATGCCAAAATTGGTATTGATATTCTTTTTGGGGTTGATGTTGACACTCCAGATAATGTGTATCTGTATCCGTTAGATTTCTATCGGGGAAAGAGTAGTATCAATGTAGATAAAAATCCTTCGCATGATGTTGAATTCATCACAGAACGAGGATATAGAAACTATAAGATGTTCGAAGAAACTGCCACATTAGACTTAGTGACACATGATGAATCTTGATGGCGAAGAAATCGTAGAAGAAAAAATTGAGGAATATAAAACTCCGAAAATTAGTCCTTTCGATTTTGTGAATGCCATTCATTACTCTAAGGATGCACTCATTGTTGACGATTGGAGTGAAAAACAATATAATCCGTTTATTGTAAACAAAAGTTTAAGTTTCGGTCCTGATACTGTCATTTTCGCCAATGAAATGAACAGTCGTTCCCATTTAGGCAAACACCTGCAATTCACTTTTCTTATAAATAGTGTGAGACCACGTAAAAGATTTAATAAGTGGTTAAAGGCTGAAAAAGTTGAAGATGTTGAAGTGATTAAACAATATTATAAATATAATACTGAAAAGGCACTTCAGGCATTAAAATTACTGACGCCAGAACAAATTCTCACAATTAAAGAAAAATTGAACACAGGTGGATTGACAAATGGCACATGATTTAATTAACATACCTTCTGTTCCTGGGTATGAACCACTAGAAGTTAAATTAGTAAATGCTGATGACTTCTTAAAAGTTCGGGAAACATTGACACGTATTGGTGTTGCATCACGTAAGGATCAAACACTATATCAAAGCTGTCACATCTTGCATAAGCAAGGACGATATTTCATTGTACATTTTAAAGAGCTGTTTGCGTTAGATGGCAAGCATGCTGATTTATCAGACAATGATTTACATAGACGCAATACAGTTGCACATCTTCTTGAAGATTGGGGATTAATTGATATTGTAAATGTTGATATGTGTGAAGATACTGCTCCTTTATCCCAAATCAAAGTACTCGCATTTGGTGAAAAGAGTAGTTGGAATTTAGTGGCAAAATATAATATTGGAAAAAAGAAATAAGACTTGACTGTAGGGGTGTTAGGAGTTATATTTAACTGTAAGATACGCCGAAAGGGTATCACTAACACATTCGCTCAAAGGAGGAATTATGACACGTACCTATACTTTTAACGCTGCATCTCTTAACACACCATGGGCCATTGGCTTTGATAGTCTCTGGGACCGGTTTCATACTATTGAATCGGCTAATAGTGTAAGCAACTATCCCCCATACAACATTGTTAAGCATGATGCTGAACATTGGAGTATCGAACTTGCTGTCGCTGGATTTAAGCGCAGTGAATTAGATGTAGTAATGGCAGAGGGTGTCCTCACCATTACTGCCAACACGAACAACACAGATGAAGATGTGGAATATGTTCATCGTGGATTGGCCAAGCGTGCGTTTACACGAAAGTGGACATTGGCCGATGACGTAGTAATCAATGATGCTTCACTTATGGATGGTGTGCTAGCTATTAAGCTGGAACGCATCATTCCAGAAGAAAAGAAGCCACGCAAAATTGAAATTTTGTAATTAAGTAGCATCCTCCTAACCCCCTACAGTTGAGTTTATTATGATTAAATGTATCAAACTAATTACCGGCGAAGATTTGATAGGTGATGTTGAGGTCCAAGGGGACACACTTACCATTGAAAATCCATGTGTGGTTGTGCTTATCCCGACACAAGAACATCAATATTCTATTGGTCTTGCGCCATTTCTGCCATTCGCGGCTTCCAAGAAATTTTCTTATTCTCGGGAACATATCGTATTGTTGTATGAGGCAGCCGACCAACTGAAGAATGAATATAATAGGATTACCGGTAAAGGAATCATCATGCCTGACCGACCAAAGCTAGAACTCGTATAACATAAACAGGCCTCCCGAAAGGGAGGTTTGTTGTATCTTGACAAAAGTATATCATCATGTTATATTACATTCATAGCCCGGAGGAGGTTGAATGAAGAATTTTTACACGAATATCTTGCAATATGGTAATAAAATTCTTGTCCGTGAAATTCGTAACGGCAAGCGGGATAATCATCGAGTGGAATTTCGTCCCACGATGTTTATCAAATCACAAAACAAAACAAAACACACAAGTTTGTTTGGTGACAATTTAGAGCCTATTCAGTTTGGTGATATTAACGATGCAAAAGAGTTTATAAAGAAGTATAAGGAGGTGGAAAACTTTCCCATCTTCGGTAACACCTCATTTGCCTATCAATACATCACAGAAAAGTATCCTACTGAAATTGATTATGATATTAGTCAATTAACAATTCTGTCTTTAGATATTGAAACTGCTTCAGAAAATGGATTTCCGAGTATTGATAATCCTATTGAAGAAGTCCTGCTCATCACGGTGCAAGATAATAACACGAAGAAAATTACTACTTTTGGTGCAAAGAAATTTGATGTTGATAACATTAAGCACATCACCAATAAAAATAATTTTGAATATGTGAAATGCCGCGATGAAGCGGATTTGCTGTCTACATTTCTTCACTTTTGGCAAGCAACAATGCCAGATGTTGTGACAGGTTGGAACACACAACTATTCGATATGCCATATCTTCTTGTCCGCATCAAGAGAATATTAGGAGAGGATAGGATTAAGGAGCTTTCACCTTGGCGTATTGTTAATGAACGATATATTACACGAAATGGTCGAGAATTTCTCACAGCTGATATTTTCGGCGTAAGTAGTTTAGATTATCTGGATTTGTATAAAAAGTTTACATACTCTACTCAAGAAAGTTATAAACTTGATTACATTGCCCAGCACGAATTAGGACGTAAAAAGTTGGAAACAAAATATGAAACGTTCAAAGACCACTATACGAATGATTGGCAATCATTTGTGGAATATAACGTTATTGACGTAGAGTTGGTTGACGCTCTTGAAGATAAAATGAAATTGATTGAATTGGTTATCACAATGGCATATGACGCCAAGTGCAACTTTAATGACATTTTTTCGGCGGTGCGTACTTGGGACTGTATCCTTCATAATCATTTGTGGGCAAAGAATATCATTGTTCAACAAAAAGAACATCACGAAGGTAGAACAATTGCAGGGGCATATGTAAAAGAACCCGTACCAGGTAAGTATGAATGGGTTGTGAGTTTTGACGCGGCATCGCTGTATCCTAGTATCATTATGCAATATAATATGAGTCCGGAAACAATGATGTCAAATACATCTTTGGACATCTCCCCTGAGAAATTGTTGGATGGCAATACTACCCATGTCAATCTATTGCATGAACAGAATGTGACGATGGCTGCCAATGGATATTGCTACACTACCGCGCATCAGGGATTGTTTCCCGAAATTGTTGAAAAGATTTTTAGTGAGCGGGTGTTTTACAAAAAGAAAATGATTGCATCACAACAAGAGTATGAAAAAACAAAAGATGTTGAGCAGATAAAATTGATTTCTAAGTATAACAACATTCAAATGGCTCGTAAGATTCAGTTGAATAGTTTGTATGGTGCCTGGGCAAATCAATACTTTCGTTTCTACGATGACAGAATTGCCGAAGGTATCACTTTGACGGGACAATACATCATTCAACATATTGGTCGTGCTTTGAATGAATACTTGAATAAAACATGCGGTACAGAAAATATTGAATACACATTCTATTCAGATACAGATAGTTGTTATATCACATTGGATACTCTTGTCAAGAAGCACTTTTCAACTCATGATAAAAATAAAGTAGTTGAGATTATTGATAAATTCTGTAAAGAAAAAATTAGTATTGTGTTGGCGCGGGCATGCGAGCAAATTATGGAAGTAACAAATGGGTTTGTTCCAAAAATGGAGTTTAAACGTGAAGTAATTGCCGATACGGCTATTTGGGTTGCCAAGAAGCGATATGCCTTGAACGTGTATGATAGTGAAGGAGTGCGATACAAAGAACCGAAACTGAAAGTTCAGGGATTAGAAATTGTTCGAAGTAGTACCCCTGGGAGTATTCGGGAATATCTTCGCAATACGGTAAAGTTGGCACTTACAAAATCGCAGGATGAAATTCAACAATATATTGCTGATCTTGAAATGAAGTTTATGCAAATGTCTCCTGAGGAGATTGCATTCCCGCGAAGTGCTAACAACATGAGTAAATATAAATCAACTGCCAACATCTATCAAAAGGCAACTCCATTACATGTTCGTGGTTCATTGTTGTATAACCATTATGTTACAAAACAGAAGTTGGATAGGAAATACGAACTGATTAAAGAAGGGGATAAAATTAAGTATTTGTATTTGAAAGAACCGAATCCTATTAAAGAGAACAGTATCGCATTTGCAACAACATTGCCTAAAGAGCTTGACTTACATAAGTATGTTGATTATAATACAATGTTCGAAAAAAGTTTTATAGAACCTATGCGAACCATTCTTGATTGTATGAGTTGGTCACCTCGTAAGATTGCCACACTAGATGATTTATTTTAAGGAGATGTTATGTCATTAATTAATAAGTTGCGTAAAAATTCTACAATTCGTGAAACCGAAATACTAACCGACTCAAAATTCTTTACAGCAAAGGATATGATTCAGACGCCCGTGCCTATGATTAATGTGGCACTATCGGGCAAGTTGGACGGGGGGTTGACCCCTGGCTTGACGGTATTTGCCGGCCCTAGTAAACATTTCAAAACTGCCTTTGCCATGTTGCTTGCCAAGAGCTACATGGACAAATATGAAGATGCTGCCATTCTATTTTATGATTCTGAATTTGGTGCACCTGCAGGATACTTCAAGAGCTTCGGCATTGACACTGACCGCGTAATTCATACTCCTATCACAGACATTGAACAACTGAAGCATGATATGATGTCACAGATTAACAACATTGAACGAGGCGAACATGTTATCGTCATTGTTGACTCAATTGGTAATTTGGCGTCTAAGAAAGAAGTAGATGACGCATTAGAAGGAAAGTCTGTTGCAGATATGACACGTGCCAAGCAACTTAAAAGTTTGTTTCGGATGTGTACCCCTCATTTAACCATCAAGGACATTCCTATGGTTGTCGTGAATCACACATACAAGGAAATTGGGCTGTTTCCGAAGGACATTGTATCAGGTGGTACTGGCGTGTATTATTCCGCGGACAACATTTTCATCATTGGGCGTCAACAGGAAAAGAGCGCCGAAGGATTGACAGGATACAACTTCATCATCAATGTTGAGAAGTCTCGCTTTGTCCGTGAAAAGAGTAAGATTCCTGTTGAAGTATCCTTTGAGGGAGGTATTAGCACATGGTCTGGATTGCTGGATGTTGCACTTGAATCAGGACATGTTGTGAAGCCAGCAAATGGGTGGTATCAAAAGAAGGGAGAGGAAAAAAAGTATCGCCAAAATGATACAGATACAAAGGAATTCTGGATGTCTATTCTTGCTGATGTCACATTCAGAGATTGGATCACTACACATTACTCTATTTCCAATTCATCCTTAATAGCGGAATTTACTGATAAAATTATCCAAGAGGAGTATGAAAATGTCTAATTCTAGTTACATTGTAAAAGAAAATATCGAATACGCCGATGTAAACACGGCAACTCATTATATTGAAATTGATAGCGGTCCCCTACAGGGAACATGTTTTACATTTGGTACGGTTGAATTTACAGGAGAAGATGCAGAAGGAAATGGCATAATTAATTTTGATTATAACTTGATTCATCTCCCAGAAACGATTATCTTACAAGAACGCCGAGAAGAAATTGAGGGCAACATTGGTAAGATTCTTCAAACTATCATGGAGCAGCAAGTGGAAGACAAGCGAAATATCTCAACGGAGAATGTAAATGAAACTGGAGACCCTGATACTGAGCAACCTTCTGAATGATGAAAATTATTTACGAAAAGTTATTCCCTTCATCAAAGATGAATATTTTATAGATTCAATAGAACGAAAATTATATTATCACATTCGAAACTTTGTAGATGAGTATAACGCTTCGCCTAGTGTTGAGGCGTTATCCATCTCATGTCAGAATGACAAGACGTTAACTGAAGATGAGTATTATCGCATCACTTCTGTTCTTGAAACATTAACACAGAAAGAAAACAACATTGAATGGTTACTCGTTGAAACAGAAAAATTCTGTAAGGATAAGGCGGTGTATAATGCCATTGTCCAATCCATTCAAATCATTGATGGAAAAAATGATAAACTCACATCTGATGCTATTCCAGAAATTCTGAAGGATGCTCTTGCAATTAGTTTTGATAACAGTGTAGGACATGATTATCTAGAAGATAGTGAATCTCGGTTTGATTTTTATCATCGGGTTGAAGAAAAGCTTCCGTTCGATTTGGAATTCTTCAATAAAATTACAAAAGGTGGATTATCGAAAAAGACATTGAATGTTGCACTGGCCGGTACGGGCGTAGGTAAGTCATTATTCATGTGTCACATGGCGGCAGGTGCCTTAAGTCAAGGCAAGAATGTATTGTATATTACAATGGAAATGGCAGAAGAAAAGATTGCTGAACGTATTGACGCAAATTTGATGAATGTCACAATGGATGATTTAAAGAATCTTCCAAAACAAATGTTTGATGATAGAATTACACGCATTCAGAAAAAGACTGAAGGTAAACTCATCATCAAAGAATATCCTACGGCGTCGGCACATGCAGGACATTTTCGCGCATTGCTAAATGAATTAAGTTTAAAGAAAGATATTCGTCCAGACATCATCTTTATTGATTATTTGAACATTTGTGCAAGCAGTCGCTTCAAGATGTCAGGGAGTGTAAACAGCTACATTTATATCAAAGGTATCGCAGAAGAACTTCGTGGGTTAGCAGTTGAGTTTAATGTCCCCATCATGACGGCTACACAGACTACTCGAACTGGATATTCAAATAGCGATGTAGAATTGACAGATACATCAGAATCATTTGGTCTTCCAGCAACCGCTGATTTTATGTTTGCGTTGATTTCTACAGAAGATTTAGAGAAATTGGGACAGCTTCTCATTAAACAATTAAAAAATCGGTATAACGATCCCTCACAGCACAAAAGATTTGTGATTGGTGTTGATAGAGCCAAGATGAAGCTGTTTGATTTGGATATGAGCGCTCAAAAGAGTATTATGCAAGAACCTGAAAAGAAAGATTACAACAATCGTCCGAATTTTGTGTCCTCTAAGACATTTTCTCGAAACTTTGAAAATATTAAAATATAAATAGTGAGTAGTATCTTGACCCAGGGGGAATTATGTATCTGGCTAGTAAGCTACACAAAGAAATAGAAAAACATTTCCCTCCTGATGATATTATCGGGAGTGAGCTAACATATGGCCAAATAAGTAGAAGAATGAATAAAATTCTTCGCCCTTTGGGGGCCAAAGGAAAAATTGTGAGAGATGTTAATTTAAAGAATACCATTAGTTCTTACCAATATTATTCCTTTTCGGGACATTATGATACAGAAGAAAAAGTAATTCCTATTGTAATCAATGCTCATTTTGCGCCCAATAAAAAAAAGTTTCTATTTACCCGAGCACGATATAATGGATTCATGTTCATGTTATCACAAACTATTCAACATGAATTCATTCATAAGAGTCAATATGAATTTCGTCCAGAACATTCAGACAGATTAATAAAAGTATATCACTCGGATAAGTTATCAAAAAAACGGTTGAAACATATAGAGTATTTGAGTACATGGTGTGAGATTGAGGCATACGCCCATGACATCGCCATGGAAATTAATCAATACTACCCAACATCAAATCCTGCAACCATTTTAAAATATATTGATGGGCATAGAAAATTGTATAGTTACAAATTTTATAAAGATGCCTTTAAAGGGACCGAATGGGATAGATTGAAAAAATCATTAATGCGTAAAATCTGGCGCTGGATTCCCTGTGCACTGGGCCCCACCCCATCGTAAGTTGTTGTAAAATAAGCACTTAGCCAAGGGCTTGACAAATTGACCAAAAGGTGTTATATTTAAAGTAAGGAACATAACTCAACAAAAAAACCGAGGGTACGACAATGACACAACAGCAGGTCCTCAAAAATGAGGAAGTCACTGTAATCGAAAGATTCTGGGCAGTTTTGGATTTAGATGAGCAAGAATATCTAGACCGATTGGCCAGTTTCGGCGAAGGATACTTTGACCTTTCCATGTTTTTGGGTGATGAAAGTGGTGAAATGAATGTAGTAAAGGCTTGACAAACGGTACGATATGTGTTATCTTTAAGATGTAAGTGAAAACTCTAACTTTCTCAGGAGAATATATTATGCGTAATTCAGACACGGTCAACTTCATTGGTTTCTCGACAGGCGGCAAGGGCTGTAACGGCACGAAGGTTCGCTTCGCATGCGA
>Ga0049080_10000182_pt1 | contig 20633 bp, 24 predicted proteins | sample GreLakmeER15MSRF_FD_66716 | JGI IMG/M metagenome (GOLD analysis project Ga0049080, IMG submission 66716) | Freshwater lentic microbial communities from great Laurentian Lakes, MI, USA - Great Lakes metaG ER15MSRF | ecosystem: Environmental > Aquatic > Freshwater > Lake | place: Great Lakes... | reverse complement strand
GCACGTTGACACCATCTATTTCCAACCAGACAAAAGCTTCATGGATTTGAGATGACGTATTGAAACACTGCAAGCTGTAATCGATCTTGTACACCCCAGTATCGTTTGGGGTGGCTGTACTGTTTGGGTTCAACGTAAAATCAAGGCCCGACTCCAAGGTATCCCAAAGCACTTTAGTGGCGGTGTTCGTAGCCGTTGCGTATTGGTCTGTTTCATCTCGCGCAGAGATATGAGGAAAAGACAGGAACCGCCCACCGCCGTTGGATAGTAACTGCCCCGTGACGTTGTCCAGCGTGTTGAAGTACTGGCGCAAAATGTTATGCGTTGCGTCTGTATACCCACGATCAAACTCAACCGGCGCAAACGGCAGCGCGGGTGCTCGGGTAACGTCAAGTTTGTCTCTGCCTGCCATTACCGTCTACCATCCGCACGTATGTCCATACTGGGGGCTCCCAACTGCCACTGTGTGCCCAAACTATCCGACTCCACCCGCAATGCCATTTGTCTCCCGCGCACGCGCGTGTAGATCAATTGAGTGAACTCCTGCACGGTATATAGATGCTGCGTGTTGTAACTCTGCGCCGCAGTAACGTCAGGGCTACTCGCTGCCGTATACGCCGAACCGGGGTTCTTGCGAGGCCGCATCGTAAACTTCACCTCTGGGAAAGAAGGATTCGCCGTAGTGGAGCCATTGAAGCTGATGTCCGGAACCATACGCCAGACAAACCCATAATTATTTCCCTCACCAATATCAAAATCTGACGATTGGATATACGAAGTGATAGGAGAAGGCGGGTTAGTCGAGCCGTCATCCACCGCTGCCTCATGAGCTACAAGGATATTCCCGGTGGTCGTTGCCTGTGGAAACGCACGAAGCGGAGAATCCAGCCACGCTGTTCTGCCCAATGTGCCGAAATACCATACCTGATCAAGGTAATTAAAAATGACGTACCGATCAACAACCTCGGACCCCGCCGAGCAGTAGTACCACCATATCTCAGAGAACCCTTCATTCGTCCCTGCAAAAAACTGATATGACTGATCTAAATTAATGTCAGAAAACACATACTTGCGAACACTGCACGGCAGTGTTTCAACGCGACCACCATAAGCGTAAAACTTATCTATCCCCATCCAATAAGTAGCACCCCCGGCAGTGATAATTGCATTGGGTCCTGCGATGGAGATATTGTCCGCTAAGAGATTAAAGCCCCACACAAACGGAGGCCCTAAGTACTGCATGGAATAAATAGCCGCATCAGTCAGCACCAGTATTTCTTGACGGGCCTGTACTGACGTAATAATTTCTGAACCAATGGATAACCTAAAGCTGCCTGCTTGGTTTGTGGCGCTTGGTGTCCAATCTTGATAGTCTTCCTGTGCGCTCCATCGTATAAGCATGGGATCGTAATCCGCCGTGCCATACGCACCATACTCACTTGACCCAAAACAAATGGTGATTCGAGTAGAGTCAGAAATGGTCATATGACCTATTTCTGACGGAACGTCTGTGCCTGAAATAAGTGTGCCACGAGTACCAAACGCAGGCGTAGTACCTGCACCCGGTTGCCAAATATAGAGTGGGCCATTCTTTGGAGCAAACAAAAGATCTTCGCCGTAGTTACGCTGGCTCCACAGCCGTAACTGTTGCCCAATGCCCGTGGTAAAACCAGAACCCCATGTGCTCCTGCTCCACGGGCCTGCGCCCCAGCCTACGCCAACGGTGTAGATATCGGAACCCGTATTGATTTGGTATGCCGCAACTACGGAAGCACCACCGTTACCGCTATCCGAAGCGTTAGATAAAACGGCTGCGCCGGGAGAGCCCACTGGAGATACTGCCCGTGCTTGGATGGTGTAAGTACTGCTGTCAATAACCGTGACCTGATACTCTTGCTCAAGAATGGCTTCGGTGATATTTCCACCAAGTCCCGAGGCACCTACGCCACTAAACGTGACAAAGTCGCCTGTGCCGCAGCCGTGTGCGCTATCCGTGACCGTAATCGTAGAAGAAAAAGGCGCGATAATTACCGCAGAAAAGGTTACGGATCCAGCAGGCGTAGTAGAGCGAATCGGCGTGACATCATAGTAAGCCCCGCCTGTTTCAATATAGAACTTGAGGTTGGTGCCGACACCCAACAGGTTAAAGCTCTTTAGCGTAATCCAGTTCCACAAGGACCGCGCAGTGCCCAAGAATTGGGTGTAACTGACCGCGGCCCATCCTCCAATTTTCTCTGGATAGCCAAAGCGAAAGCGCACTTTGTCGCAATCAAACCACCCGCCTTTCCCAGCAAGGGTCGTTATCTCATTTACGATACCGGGGCGGAATTGTAGTTTTTGGAGTGGCATTTTTTCCTCACCTCATAAAGGTAAAGTCAAAGCGATGGGGGTTCGGGCCAAACAACATTCCAAGGGAACTCTTCTTGTTCGGGCACCTCTAATAACGCCTGTCGGTAAGCAAGCACTGTTTCCTTTTCTTCGTCCGACAACAAGCTCCAACGGATGTGACCAATGCTATCCACATTTTGCAGCAGCAATGACGCTCTAGTTGCCCTAACCTGTGCTGCTCGTTCTTCCGTTCTTCTTGCTTTTTCCTCTTCCGTAATTTCTTTTATTTCCCATGTCTCCACCCACTCTTCCCCCTGTAACGTTGGATTTACTCGAACACACTCCTGTGTTGCGTAATCAAACGAGGGTGGATTTTTAGGTCGAACAGCGAATACTCCCCATCTTGCCAAAACTTCTTTATTTGGGTTTTCTGGAAAAGATACCTGCATGTTTGATCCCCTGAGGTCTCTAATTGAGTAAGGGTAAGTATCTACTTGATTGTTCACTATCTTTACGTACATGATCAATCCTTTAATTGAGCTTGAATGACTTTTAACATAATCATTGCTTTCTTTTGCTCTACGTAACTTGAAGCAAGAAGCCCTTCTAGTTGTGCTTTAAACTCTGCCAGTTCTGTGTCGTCACCGATCTGCAAAAGTGCCAGACTAAAATTAGTTATGTTTACTTGGTACTCGGTAACTTCTCTTACTCGAGCTTCCAAAGCTGTCTTTAATATCTCTCTTGCGTAATTTTTATCGATCATATTGCAGGCCCAAAGGTGACACTAAGTGCGGTGTTAGGAATAGTAGTAGGGCTAACAAATTTACTACCAAAGTCTGAACCCGTCCATTGGTATGCCGTCACGTAGGGAGAATTTCTATGCGCTACTGCAATAGCGTTTCCGTCCGGGCTAAATGCCACTCCCTCGCAAATTCCGGAGGGAAGAATGGAAGGGTATTTAACAGAGCCATAAACAAATCCACCTGACACGGACCATAAAAAAACACCAAGGTAACGACTTGTGGTAAGTGTGGTGTTGCTCCCCGATACTGCGAGAGCATCTCCAGCGGGACTAAATGCCACCCCTGTTGCGTACAGCGCAAAAAAAGAAAAAGCCGGATCACTATATCTACTTCCAAAACCTGCGCCCGACCATGCATACGTTGATATATTATTATATTGATTAGCGAAATCCTCATTTGCTACCGCAATAGCATTTCCTGAAGGGCTAAACGCTACTGAATATGCACTGTCTATAGGAAGAATAGCCGGGTCACTATATTTAGTACCAAACCCCGATCCTGACCATGGATATGCAACTACATAAGGAGAAACGGACTGACTTACTGCAATAGCGTCTCCTGATGGGCTAAACTTTACATCAGCCCCCCCCGAAGGGAGGGTAGAAGGATCACTATATTTAGTACCAAACCCCGATCCTGACCACGGATATGTTGATATAGAAGGGCTAGTACTGTGAACTACTGAAATAGCGTCCCCGGAAGGACTAAAGGCTACCCCTGATCCAGCGCCTGTAGGTAAGGTAGCTGGATTACTAAATTTAGTACCAAACCCCGATGCTAACCATGCATAGACAGAGACGTAAGGGCTATTGCTATGCCCTACAGCCACAGCATCTCCAGAAGGGCTAAACGCTACACTAAGCCCCTGCCCCGTAGGTAAAGTAGACGGATTACTAAATTTACTCCCAAACCCCGCAATAGACCATTCGTATACGGATATAAACGGACTTGTGAAATGCCCCACTGCAATAAAGGGCGTAGGTTGTTTTGCAGCCGACAGTGCCTTGATAGCTAACATTAGCCATTCCCCACTTGTGCGCCGTAGATGGTGCTATCTACTTTCCACAAAACAATCGGGGTATATCCCGTAGTTAAAAGGCTGGGCGCTACACCGCCGCTGGTTTTCCAAACAACCGACAACGATGACCATGTCACGGTATATGCCGTACCATCATCAATCATCAACAAAATAGATTGACCCGAGGCCCACGTTCCGGCAGTCGGTGTAGATGCCCCCGACAGCGTCCATGTTTGAATCGACCCATTGGTCGGGGATAACGCCGGAGTCGTCCCACTAACTACAAACACTTCCTCGGTGTACCCGTTGTTGATAATCGGGCCCTCTAACGTCTTATTGGTTAGTGTCGCGGCACCCGTTGGGCTGACATAGTCCGTACCATCTACCGCATTGGCCAGAGCGCCGCCGGAGTTGGCCTTCATGATTGCAGTGCCAGACGGAGGAGCCAAGTAGTCCGTACCTGCGGTAGCCGTTGTAACCGGAGACGTTCCCGCCCCCTTCAATATCGCGCCATTGGTCAGCGTCGCAGCACCCGTTCCGCCATTGTCTACAGGAAGTACGCCGCTAACATGCGTGGTCATGCCCACTTTGCCATAGCTCGGCGCAACACCCACACCACCCGACAACAGCACATTGCCTGTGGCAACATCCGCCAGCTTAGATAGCGCCGTAGACCCCGACGCAAACAACAGGTCACCCACCGTATACGAACTCTGCCCCGTGCCGCCACTGATTGCATTTAGCGCCGTTGTGAGATTCAACGAAGGCAGGAAATTCAGCCCCGATACCACATCCGTCCCATCAGCAAAGATTAGCGTGGTCCGGCCAGCGGGGACCGAGGCTCCCGCGCCCGCGGCTGTCGTGTTGCCAATGCTGGTGGAACAATAAATGGTCGCGTCATACGCACTGGAATTGCGGATGATATATACCTTCTCCGCATTTGGTATGTAGACATTAAACGCCGCCGAAGTGGTGGTTGTCAGATTAACCACCATGTTTCGGGACTGATCCGCTGCACCATCTAAAGCCGTTAACGCTTGATTAGCAGATGTTATCGATACAGAAACGTACCCGGATATTGCGCTTTCGATAAGTGTGCCGAGATTGACATTGGTGGTACTGCCCCATGTGCCCGACTGTTCCCCATTGGCAATCAGTTCGATGCGTAAACTAGGAGAATATGTAGAAGGCATGGTAGTTCCTCAAAGTCTATTCTGGTGAAGTGTTTATCTTAGTCCAATTTCCATCCGCGGCGGTATTAATTGTGCCCCAGCCCGGCGTCTGATTCGTAGATGCATTCTGCCAATTGGGCGCGGTCGCAGTGTCCACATTTCCCCATCCCGGCGTCTGATTTGTAGACGCATTTTGCCAGTTTGGCACCTGATTGTCCTCTATTAGTTCCCACAAAAAGCGAATAGAAGCCTCGTCCTCCGCGGACAACGCTTCAGTTATGAAGCCGCTTATAATAAAAGAACTGACCGCTTGGTCTGCACTTTGCGCCTGCTCCAAGATACTCGCCACCATCGTCATCTGCGTGGTCAACGCAACACTGGCTTGGCCTTGCTCAAGGATCGAGGTGAGATAAATAATCAACGAGGAAATCGTCTCGCTGATCGAGGCCTGCTCACTAATGAGTCCTTGCCGAACTAACCGCGCAGCAGACTCATCACTAATTGCAGACTGCTCGGATATCAAGCCATTGCGCAGTAACGACGCTGCCGTTGCTTCAGAGGCCGTGGCTTGCTCCGACAGCAATCCCTGCCTAATTAAAATAGCCGCCGATGTCTCTGACATCGTCGCCAACTCCGTAATCAAACCTTGCCGAATTAATCGCGCCGCAGGCGTGTCCGTCAAGGCAGACTGCTCCGTAATCAACCCTTGCCGAATTAACCGCGTAGCAGGAGAATCGGACACGACAAGTGTCGGTTGCCCGTCAAACGTAAACGTGCGAATGCCATACTGGTCAAAAGCACTCTGCGAAGAAGTCGCTTGCAGCCAACGAATAATAGTAGACGCCGTTTTTGCCCCCACGGGCATACTGTAGGACAGTGTCGTGAATGTTGTAATTGCTGCGGTATTTAATATGGTGGCGATTGTTGTATATGAGCCTCCGCCATTGGTGCTGTATTCAACAACAATGTTTTCTCCAGTATCTGGTGTTTCCCCGCCATTGGAGCTATTACCTCGAATGATGGAGAAGCTAAAATTATTACACTGGGTTAAATCAAGAGCTTTTGTACGAATGGACCTTGTATTGACTCCAGAAAACAAAACATAGTTTCCTCCTGCATTGAATCCTCCGCCACTGCCTGTACCCGTGCCGTTTGCTACTACCGTAAGTCCCCCGCCTGCGGAAGTGTTATTAAAATAAGTAGATCCAGTGAATGCGGTTCCCGTAGGAAGAGCAAAGGTGCTTTCCGTTCTTTCCCCCCTGCCTTCAAGAATCGTACAGAAAAACACCATTAACGATTGCGCAGCGTCGCTTAACGCCGCCGTTTCACTAATTAAAGTTGCCGCCGTTATTTGAGATGCCGCAGAATCAGAAACAGTAGATTGTTCAACTATTTCTCCCATACGAACTAAGATAGTGCTTGTCGTATCGCTGATTGATGTTTGTTCAATAATGTTTACTAAAAAAGTTACTTTGGCGTCCGTAGAATCAGATACTGTGGCGGATTCACTAACTAAGCCCACCGCCGTCAACTGCGATACAGCACTATCTGATTGTGTTGCTTGTTCGGAGATAGCGGCAACGGCTGTTAATTGAGAAGCCGCAGAATCAGATACAGTGGCCGTTTCCGATATCGCTCCGTTGGCAGTTAATTGAGATGCCGCGCTGTCTGATTGCACGGCCTGTTCACTAATATTCCCAAATCGAATAAGAATATTTTCTGGCGTGTCAGAGATTGCGGCTTGTTCCGATACCAAGCCTACTGCTGTTAATTGAGAATCCGTAGAATCAGATACGGTGGCCGTTTCCGATATCGCCCCGTTGGCAGTTAATTGAGACGCAGCAGAGTCAGATACGGTAGCCGATTCCGATATCGCTCCGTTGGCAGTTAACTGAGATGCCGCAGAATCAGATACGGTGGCCGATTCTAAAACTGCGCCTAACCGGGTCAAGCTTAACAATATAGAATCGCTGGCAGTAATCGACTCTACTATACTTACATTATATGAAGCGTTGAAAACCCATCCGAGGTTATTTCCACTATCGACGTTTCCGTTTGATGTAGAGGCCAGCCAAGTAGCACCGCCCGTTGCATTACTGTCTTGAATATCAAGGAACGAAACTGATACCGTGCCAGACGCATCAGATAGTGTGAATTGTGTGCCCGGCGTTGAACTGCGGATTGATACCAAGTTGCCCGATGATCCTGACAAGGTAAACGCATTAACCGTCGTTGTCGTACTAGCAGGGAACGTGATCTGGCTTGCTGTGGCGTTCGTATTGGCAATGTCGTTAAACGTATTTGCACCAGTAATTGTCAGCGTTCCGGCACCGCCTTGGTTTAATGTGCAGTTATACGTAGACCCACCACCGACAAACGTCTTAGCGGTTGCGGCAGTCATGGATATTGTGCCTGTGCCCGTACCTGCTGTAGTGGTAAATCCTGTTGGAGCCGCGTTATTCCAAGCGGTGGCACTTGCAGCAGAACAAACTAAAGTTCCACCATTAAACGTCAAGTTTTTTGCACCAGAAGCAGTAGCGGCTGTGGAAGTAGCTGTAAACGTAAAACCCGCTAAATCTAGTGTTCCACTTGTTAGCCCTAGTGTGGCAGATTGCCCCGCATCAGCCAGCGTAGTCGTAATCCCGGTTGCGTTGATATTTAATATGTCAATTACTTTGCCGTTTGACGTTAGCGTGCCTGTGCCGACCATTGTAAAGTCAGTGCTTGTATAAGTGCCGCCAGAGGCTAACGTAAATCCGTGACATCTAATAGTTTGATTTCCGGGATTGCAAGTTGATCCTGTAAAGTTAATTTGTCTGAACGAAGAGTTAATGGTAAACGTAGGTGTAGATGCGCCTGATGTCAAATTAAGGTTAAGTCTAGACGCGAACAGGATGGTTCCGGTTGTACCGAAAGCAAATGTCCTTGTAACAGACATTGCTGTTGATATATTTGATGTGCCAGTAAACGTGAAGTTTGTAGCATCTGCCATCGACAGAACTGTTGATCCGGCTGTGGTTGTGGTAAGAACGATTGAGCCAGTAGTTCCAAAAGCTATGGAGCGTGTGTTTGTGTTGCTTGAACTAAATATGCCCGTTGTAAAGGTGAAGTCGTTTAGGTTTAGTGTGCCCTGAGTTAAAGTGGATGTGCCAGTAACTAAGCACGTTAAAGCATCTTGAAGCGTAGTTGTAATTCCGGTGCCATTGACAGTTAATGTGTCAATTACCTTACCGTTTGACGTTAGTGTGCCTGTGCCGACAGTTGTAAAGTCAGTGCTTGTATACGTGCCACCCGATGCAAGCGTAAATCCATGACAGGAAATAACTACTGCACCGGGATTGCAAGTTGATCCAGTAAAGTTAATTTGTCTAAAGGACCCGGTGAACGTAGGAACAGAAGCGCCTGATGTTAGGTTGATGTTCAGTCTGTTTGACGCTGTAGCTCCACCAATATCACCAAAGTTAAACGTCCTTGCTACAGACATCGCTGTTGATATGTTTGAGGTGCCAGTGAACGTAAAGCCTGTGGCGGATTGTATGTTAAGAGCGGTGAGCGATGCTGTAGTAAGAACGATTGATCCGGTTGTGCCAAACGCGAGAGCCCTTGTAGTGGTAAAGCTAGATACGAACAACCCTGTGGTTAGCGTCAAATTATTAAGATCTAACGTGCCTCCAGAAAGTGACGTAGCTTGGGTTGAGTCTGTCGTCAAATTGTTAGTAAGAAGCTGAATACCGCCACCAAACGTAAATATCGATACGGACTGAGTAAATGTTTTACCCCCCGAATTAAGCGTTTTTGTTGATCTATTAGAAAACACATAAGTACCAGTACCAGTCGGCGTTATACCTGAACCATAGGTAAAGTTTCCGTAGAACGTTAGAGAATTAAAACCTGACGCTAATGTCATTGCGTTAGTACGTGTTGACGTGTCTAGCGTTCCAATGTTGTACTGTTGATCGATAGTAACTGTCGCGCTTGTATTTAATCCTGTGTTTTCAATTATTACAGTGTCCTGAGCTAACGGAAAATTTGCATCAGCAACAGCGCCACCAGAACTTAACGCCCAAGCAGTAGCACTCCAGTTGCCACCTGCTGACAAGTTCCAATACTTAGTTGCTCCGGCCACAAACGTAATATTGCTGTTGCCTCCGCAATTTCCAAGCCGAGTACCGGATAACGTGCCATGCGCTCCTGCTATTGTGATGTCACGGAAGTCAACATCCGTCATTGCTGCAATAGCCGCGCAAGTTAGTGTGCGAGATGTTCCTAGCGTGTTAGAAAGAACAAATCGCCTTCGGCTTCCATTAGCGCCGTTAACCGTAAATGTTCCATTAATTGTCTGGTTTGCGTAAATAACAATTATATTAAGTCCAGCAGCAGAAATGGTAGAGAACGTCAGGTTGTTAAATGTGTTTGCGCCAAAAATATCCGTATTAGCCGATGTAGAAAGTGTCGATGTAAACGATACGTTGTAATATGTACGCCCTCCGCCCTCAAATGACGGTCCAGCTCCGGTCATTGAAATAGTTGACGTTCCAGCATTTACAGTTGCATTAGTGCTGGTAGCCATCGACCAAGGGGTGGCTGTTGAACTTAAAGTTATTGTTGACCCATTTAAACTTATTGTCCTTATGTTTGAATTACTTGATGAAAATGTTCCAGCAGTAACCGCATAATTACTTACTGATGTATTAAATGTGCCGTTGGTAAGTGTTAATGTACCAGTACTGCAACTAAACGCTGAACCTAGCGTCCATGCACCCCCAACACCGTTGAGCGTAACAGCACCACCAAAAGCGACGCCATTAGTCGTTATTGTCTTGCCTGTGGTAGTGGCGTTAAATGTGGTCGTACCTGTGTAGGTGCGGGTGAAGTTTGTCGCAGGGAAAGTCAAACTACCGCTAACGGTCAAGCCAATGCTCGTACCCGCTAGGGTCATTGTGAAATCAAGACCAGACGCTGTGAAGTCGTTACAAAGCCGTGGGGTTGTCGCCATCGTGACGGTGAAGATACCGCCAGCATCACTACCTGCATCAAAAAATACGTTATCTGCCGCTGTAGGCACAGAAGCGCCACTAGCGCCCCCCGACGAAGCGGACCAGTTAGCTGTGCTGGTGCCGTCCCATGTGCCCGTGCCACCAACCCAATAACGATCTGCCATTCATCACTCCACCGGTGGTTCTTGCACTACTTCTTCTGGGGGAGGGGCGGTAACAACGGCTATCCAGTTATCTACCCGTTGCTGTTTCATCGCTTGGATTTCTTCGTCAGTCAGCGTGTGGTCATCCGGCAAGTGCAAAGCATCACAAAACTTGCCGTACTGAGTATCAAAGAAAAAATCAATCTTCATGATTAAACTTTAATTAGTCTATTCTCATCAATCCACTTGTTATGCGGATTGCCCTCAGCATCTACCCATGTGATATGGCAAAGTACCGTGCCGTCTTCTAGCATCTTAAAGCCGTCAACGGGGCCTTCTGGTGGAACTGCCATTACCATGCGAACTACATCGCCTTTTTCAAATTTGAGTGCCATTACATCCTCCTATTAAACAGCGTCAAGGCTGAACGTGTAAGTCACACGAACAATATCGTTTGCCACAACCGAGCGATCACCACCGGTAAAATCAGAAGCCGAGAACAATACGCCCGAAGTACCTGTAGCTGCGTTACACAAAAATGCCCCTGCCACCGTGTATGTGCCCGACATAGTAAATTCAGCAGGGCTGGCAGAATTATCAATGACTGAAGGATCAGCGGTTGTTGCCGTACCAAACGTCGCAGTTTTTCGGTTACCTGTATAGGCCGTTCCGGGGATGAGTTCCGTCCAACCGCCACCACCAGTTGTACCGTGGGAAGCCAACGTCTGAGTGCCACTATATGTGGTGCTAGCACCGGGGCCCTCTACCAATCCGACATACCACGTAGTAATCTGGGTAGCCGCGTCAAGATATACCGCGACCATGCTCTGTAGGCCCTCGTTAACCACCAAGTTATGGTTTCTTTCTTCCCACTTCAGATTGCCATGTTGATCAAAGCACTGAACGTGGAATACGCCGCCTGCGCGAATAGTTTCCTTTTGCACAGGGGTTTGTAAAAGGCTAACCTCGGTGGAATCCCCAAGATTTGCTTTAGTGATGTTCGACATAATGACCTCTCAAGAAAGTTTAATTAAAGCAAATGTAGGATTGTTTGCGGGCAAATCCAACATAAAGGTTTCATTTACTGCGGTTTGGTTAGTCCCAAAATCCAGTACAAACATGGATTTGTTGCTTTTACTGCTGTTATATATCAACGCCCCACGAGCAGTAAACGATGCCCCCGCCCACGAAGGATTGTCAAAATCAACGTAAGCAATCCCATTCCCAGAATTTACTGTGACATTTGTCAAAGCAATCCCACCCGCAGCGTAGCCCGCCCCACTGGTTTCCCCAACAACTGTATAGACCGTCGTATCAGGGCCCAATATCGCTGTGTCGGTATATAAAGCAATCTTCAACACATCCGTGTCCAAGTCGTGCTCACCCAGCAAGACCTGCCGCTTGAAACTGGTTGTCCATGTCTGTGTAATCGCCATTATTTCACCGGATATTTCACTTGCCCATCACGATAAGTATCACCACGCTGCTTACCATCGGCCAATTCTTTATACATCATCAAAGCTTCTTTAAACTTTGTGTCGTAAAGCTGCATCAAATCCGGCTCTCCCTTCATGAAGGTATACGCCTCCACTAATGAGCCATACAAAAGGACACTGTCAAAATTATCACCAAGCCATGTCCTACCATCTGCCGCATCTACAATCGACTCTGGATAATGATTGTAGTGAAGCTCTACCGCATACCCATTGTCCGGCGTCGGGCCAATGATAAAACTCAACTCATCTGTCACCGTCCCACTCGTTACAGTAGGACCAAACAAAGCATAGTATTTGGGAGTGCCTGTTGAAACAGCCGAGGGATAAACCTCTTTTATGAAGTTTACGTCCTTGTCGATCAGGTAAATGTATTCGTTATTTTTTATAATCGCCATGGAGAAAACAGACAAGAAGTCGTTTGGGCACGACAAGTATCTGTTCCCCGAACTCAATGTCCCCGTGACGTTTTTACGCAAGTTTGCAGGCTGCGCCATGTTGTAAATGCGCTGTTCAGCCTGCTTGGTAAACGTAGCGTATTCCGCAGAAGTAAATTCATTCTGCGTATAGTCGGCTATCGTATCTTTCAGTTCTGTGTAATTCATGTGATCGTCACCGTCACTGAGGCCACTGAGCCATTTGCTGTTAATGGTTTTGCTACTGGAGCAGGCTGCATACCTACTGAAGCAAACGTCGAATCTCCCCCGTACCCTAACGAAATCAACACCGTCTGAACCCCATCTGGCCGAGGGTCATACACTGCGATTGGCTCGTTTATTCCACGCTTGGGCTCAAGCTGCGGGTGCTTTGGTTCATAGCACTCCTGACACACCTTGAACCCCGTCCACTCCTTCTTCAGTTCCTTCAAATAATACTGCTGGCCACACCTGTCGCAGATGGCTTGCGAAGCTTTTCCAACTGCATAGCCCGCCATATCAGTACCCCAAATCTGGCGTCAGATACACGCTTGCGATATCCCTATCCTCTTGCGCTGCCCGCTGGAACTCTTCTTCATACAACTGCTTCAAGATCACCGTACGTTCCGGAGCCTTCTTGAGCGATAAGTAATAAGCGAGGCCTGCGGCAAGGCACGGCAAGAATCGAAATACCACATCCGAAGTATTCGTATACGCGCCTACGTCCTCTATACGGCGAACGGCGTAGTAACGGAAGATATAGGGCTCTGTGTTATCTGGCGCAGGATAGACAAACAATTTAGGCGAAGTAGTACGCTGCACATAGTACTGAGCAGGACGCGCTTGTGTGTTCTTATCGGGAAGATGCAGGTATTCGTTCTGGCTGATACGATCAATCGTAATATCCTGCTGCGTCTGACCCGAGCCTGTGCGAATCACCGCAGAAAGCACATTGACCGTATCTGATGGAAGCGTATATTCAGCTTGACCATAGACCATAGTGGTTTGGCGCTGTTCAATAGTCCAAAGATTTAGACCACGATTCGCCCATTCAAGGAACAACAGATTCAAAGACCGTCGCGCGGTCTTCATATCGTAGCCATCGCGGTTCTCAAGACCGCAACGCTCATATGCCTCTTCAATCAGGTCATCAAACTCTAAATTGAAGGTTGTTGTTCCTGAGGTTGCCATTTAGCACCCTTTACCTTTTTTTGCCATACCACCCTTGGCCAGCTTAGTAGGGACTTTCGTCTCTTTAATCAGCTTACCAATATCAGGGTCCCTACGACTTGGCGTAACCGCATCGCCTACGCGATTGATAGATCCACCCTTTTTAAACTCCATACCTTTACTGGTACGGCTGAACTTCTTTGCCACTTTAGTAGGAATGCCAACTTTTTTCGCAAAAGACGGGCTATGCGCTGCGGCGTCCATCAACTTCTTTTGTTTGGCGCTTTTAGCTGGCATTTCTTACCTCCATCAACCTATCAATCTTGGCGTCTAATCGATCCAATCGATCCAAAACTCGATTAATATCGGCATGAACCTCTGCTTTTGTCACATATTCCTTGGCGATTTCTTCCCGCGTACGATTCAGCAGGATTTGAATGCGCTGGAGCTCTGCCGACTTTTCGCGAATCACCCACCCGACTATTGCAACGAGGACGGACAGTAACGCGTTCCAAAGAATCATTTCCATTTAGCACTTCCATCGTTTTCTGGCCTGCCGCAACCGGCTATCAGGATCTGCCGCTGCTTTAGGAAATTGCTTCATCTGCCCTTCACTACGAGCACAGTACGATTTACGACGCTCCGCACGTTTCCCCGTAGGCTTGTCCTCAGTAACCGCAGTTTGAAGCTTACTGCCGGGGTTCGCCCGGCGGTAAGCTTTTACTCCTGCTTTTGTCATCCCTGCCCCGGCCTTTGTCGGGCGAAAATTGCCCGACTTGACCGAAGTAGCTATCGGCTTTTCCTTACGGGAGGCCATGACTTAGCAAATACGTGTCTTTTTGCCACGTGCTGCGCCATTGCCACGGGACTGAACCATTCCGCCGTGGGCATAACCCATCATGCCCCCGCCCATTTTTTTCATCGGCATCGAATCCATGCTGTACATGTCATCGCCCGCCATGCCTTTTTTGGTGGACTTGGCCATTTTCATGCCCTTGTCCATCGACATGCCTGATTTCTTACGCTTCTTGTTCATCTTCATCATCATGATCTGCCCCTTATGCCCAGAAGAATGTTGCCGAAATAACAGTTGTTAGATCAGCATACGCACCGTTTTTAAACAAAATACCGTCCTCCGGTAGCGACATATAAATGGCGCTACTGCCCGCAGGAACGTCTATTCTGTAGAGAACCGTGCCACCGTTGCCATCAGTAATCGATACCGAACCCACCCCTGTATCAGGAGAGACGTATATCGCTTTCACACGGGTGCGGCCAGTGAAAATGGCCCCATCTGTTGTCCGATAGGTACTCTGTATATCGCTCATGTATCCCATGGCGACCTCCTAATTAGGCAGCAGTGGTAAAGGTGATCGATGCGGCCAATGTGCAGAATGCGTAAGCAAACCAATTTGTGCCATCACTGATCAGTTCTACACGGTCACCAGCGACAGAGGAACTGGCCACAAAGGAGATAGTGTCATCCGCTGTGCCAGTGTCACCCGCAGCTCCAGCGGCGTTATATTGCTGACCCTTAATGATGTTTGCACCACCGTTTGTGACTACGGTGTAAGCAGTGCCAACTGGAGCGGCTTTTACGATAAACGTAAAGCGAAGACCAGAAGCTGGCAATGGAAGAGTCGTAACAAACTCAGTTGCCGAGTTCAGGAAAATTGTCTTTCCGCTATCCGCAGCAGTCAGAGTGCTGGCAGCAGTTGCGGTGGATACAGCGATAGGGCCCAGAAAGCCATTTTCAGAAATAACTGGGCCGTTGAAGGTAGTATTTGCCATGAAGATATCCTCACATGCGAGTTAAAGCATATCTGTCTGCATGTCGTCAGCCGGGTCTGTCAGATATGCCGGAAAAGTCCCGGAATACGTTGAATATACACTATTGCCAGTAAAAGAAAAGGGGCCCGAAGGCCCCTTTTCTCGTTTCCCCCATTAGGCTGGGGTGTAGCCTTCCGAACCCCAAATTGCGCGGGGATCTGACCAGCCGAACGAATAACGCTCACGGGCTTTGTAACGAACGTTGCCGGTGTCAAAGTCGCCTTCAAAGGCGGTTTTGATGTTGGAACGCTGGAACATCTTCAGGCCGTTAGGCGCATCGGTCATCAGGAACCATGCGTCAGGATCGGTCAGGAAGTGGTTCACGAAGTAACCTTCGGGGACCATGCCCATCGACTTGATGGCGTTGATGTCGTTATCTGCTGTTCCGGTACGCAGAGTCGATTTCATCAGGCGTTCTGCGGTAAATTGCAGTTCCTTAGGAATGATCATGCGGCGAACAGTCAGAGCGACCTTCAAACCACGTTCGTCGGTGAAACCGGCGACATCGATGATGCCCTGTTCCAGCGAAGTTTCGTTCAGGTCCGCTGCCGTTGTAGGAACGTTGCTAAACGATGGGCCAAGAGCGGTTGGGTGTGCGCTGTTGCACAGCGACACGCCGTCACCACCGTTGTAAGGGCCCGTTGTGTTGAACGCATTGTTCAGCACAGAAGCCGCTTTAACTTGCTTGGTGTAGGACATTGAACGAGCCAGAGCCTTGGTATAACGGCCAGACAGACGGTCATAGAGGTTATCCTCAATGGCCTCTTCGGTCAGGGCGAACGCCAGAGCGATGGTTTCGTGAGTGTAACGAGCAGTGAACGATTCCTGTGCGGAGTCGTAGTTCACGCCAGCGCCTTCGTTCTTCGTTGGGGCTTCGTCGAAGCCGGTCAGCATGACCTCTTCTTCAAATGCACGGTCCGAAGATTCAACGGAGAAGATTGCAGTGTGCTCGTTTTCGTAGCGGTTGTATTCCATGCCGAACAGAGCGTTCAGGCCGGGCTCCAGCTCTTTGACGAGTTGCGAACGAGAAATAGCCATGACTTAGCTCCTATTAGGCCGGTGCAGTATTAGCAACGCCAGCGCTGCCATACATGTGTGCGTTAATCTTCACAACCACATCGACGTAGTTCTGGCCGAGGGTGTTGTTCGGGGCATTGTAGTTACCCACAATTTTCAGCACGAGACCAGCAGTGTTAGCGATGGTGGACGAATCCAACTCAGTGCCAGAAACACCCGTAGTAGTGCTGCCTGCCGTGTAGGCGATGTTGGCATTCAGGCCGATATCAGCTTGAACGACATCTTCGTCTGCTTGGATCAGGAACAGTTGGTTTGGATCATCGATCACATCTGCTGTAATGTAGCCAGTGGTGATGTTGACCGAGCCGGGGTAGTAGTTCTTCCAAGTCGGTTTACCCGAGGTTGGGTCAGTGTAGAAACAACCATTAAACACACCAACTGCTACGGTATGCAGGGTCGAATCGTATTTGACAATGTAACCACTAGAAAGAGTGACGAGGTCACCCTGATAGATAGCGCCGGATTGGTTGTCCGCAATGTTGTAGCCATACTGCTTCTGTGCACCAGTAGCAGAGAGGTTACCCAGAGGGCGCAGACCAAAGGCTTTATCAACGTTTGCCATTTGTATCTCCTAAAGGGTTATGAAGCCTAACGGCTTCCAAAAGTAGTGCGAGAACTCCGTTCGGGGTTCTGAATACGCATAGTCGAGTGCGCGTTTTCACGCATCAACTCGTTGTCTACTGCACTGATCTGCTCTCTTGCCTTCCGGTTGTAGTGAGCATTACGTTCGGCAAGAGTCTCATTAGGAATACGCGCCAAAAGCAAGCCACCGACAGAAATCACGCCCGCATGTTTACCATCTTCGATGGTAGGTAGCGTATCGCGATATTCTTCGGGCAGTTCTTCATTGCGGACCAGTTCATAGCCCTCACGAAGTCTGCCAAAAACGTGCTGTTTGTCATCGAACCCATTGATCTCTGCACGAATCCAACGATGCTGAAAACCGGCAGGTGCTGGAGGGGCATCCAAACGCGAAGGAGGTGCCCAAGGCTTGCGACGCGCTTCTTTCTCACGGGTTGCGCGAGGGGCGCGGTCGATAGTAAGTTTATCTTGGCTCATTTATTACTCCTTTACGTATTTGGCATATTCCTCGAGCGGAACACCCAATTTCTTTGCAATAGCAACTTGACTCGGTGAAAGCTTCACCGTCCTGCGTGCACTATTTACCCCGGAACTACGGGAAGCAGGTGCAACGGCTGGCACGTTCGACCGTTGTCTGTTGTTGGTTGAAGCAGCCCGGAACTTGTTCGGAAACTCGTTCCGGAGCCTGTTATCTAATTCAGTATAGTACTCGTCTGAATCAGGGTCAATGCCCTCTTCTTCAATCAAAGTCTGATGGATACCCCATGCGGCGTACGTCATCGTTCTATCCTGACCAAACCACTCGTTCTTAGCTGCCCAATCCTCTGCGCGAGGGCTTGGAGTAGGTTGTCTACGAACTTGCTGCTGCTGTTGTTGTTGAAGCAGTTGTGCCTGCTGCTGTGCAGCAATATATTGAGGGTCAGGCCGCGTTTCTTCCCAATGTTGCAATTGCCGTTGTTCCATGGACAACTGCATAAGGCGTTCTTGCGCTTCTGTTTCAGTATCAATATCGCCTTCCTCACGGGCACGGCGAATAATCGACTTCAACTGCATTTGTTGCGTTTCTACTCGAGATTTGGCCTCATACACACGGCTTTGGTCTGTATTAACTAACTGGTGTTCTAGTTGGGTAGCTTTTGCCTGAACATTACGAGCATAGTCAATTGCTGCCTGCTCTCGGCGTTCGGCCTCACGCATTTTTGCTGTTAATTTAGCAATGCGTTTTTGTACATTCTCGCTAACTTGATCTAATTCGTGTTTTTCTGACTCTGCTTTTTGCGCAGGGGCAGGAGAAGACAGTATTGTTGAAGAATTATCTTCCGAAGAAGACTCCCCCTCAGGGATTTCAATACTTGTTTCTGTTTCGCCTTCGCCTAGCTCAAATTCAAGCTGATTGTCTGGTGTAATATTGGCCATAATGAGTCCTTACATGTGCAGAATGTCTTCTGGGTTGTTGATTTGGGCCAGTACTTCGTCATCATTGATGATTCGGATTTCGCCCCCGTCTACACCGATACGCGCACCCGCGTAACGGCCAAAAACAATCCAATCACCCTGCTTACACCATGCTCCGTTGGGGAATTTGCCTTCATCTTTGTAAGCCAATTCGCCAACGGCCAGCACATAGCCGCAAACGGTCGTGATCTGCTGTTTTTCAATCGTGGAATCAGCAAGGACGATGCCCCCCTTGCTCTTTTTTGCGCCTCGATAGGGCAAAATCACAATTCGCCAGCCCGTAGGCTTCGGAATACGGTCCAGAACGGACTCATTGATGTCTTCAATGGCCAAACTGCCATCTTCGCTATAGGCATCGTCCAAAGTCGGGACTTTCTCCGCTTCTTCCTTTGCCCATTTCTGTTCCAGTGCTGACATGGTCATGTTTTTAGGTTCCTTAGGAGTCTGAGTTCTTCTTTAGGAGATCATTTATTGCCATCTCCACAAATTTATAACCCTCAATCCGCCCCATCAGGAACTTGTAATGCTCCATGTCCTTCACGCCGCCGCCCACAATCACTTCTTCTGATTGTTTTCGTAGGTTTCGGACTGAAATCAGCACTTTTTCAGTGAATTCAAGCATGGATTACTCCAAGTACGCAGACAGTACGGGCCCTATCTGAAGGCTACATGCTTATTATGCATGTATATTTGCACTAAAACACTACTTTTATGTAATTTTTACCTTTTTGAAGGCATCTTTCCGATAAACAAAGGTCGGTTTGTTCACCTGAATTGTTTCACGTGGAACATTCTTGGCCCGATTCGGTCCTGTTTCACGCTTCTTCATGGATTTATTGGGTCTGATTGCCACGTTGGCCTCCTGTTTGAGTCATTTTTGACAATGCCACTGCATTGCGCTCTGCCGCAAGCTTATCTGCCTGTGCCAGTTTAGCCTGATCAATCTGCATGTCGTTCTGTTCCCGCTGCTGATCAAAGGCTAGTTTGGCCTGATTAATCTGAGCATTGGTTTGGTCACGCTGTGCAGACTGCGTCAACTCCTGCTTCTTCAACTCAATCAATGGGTCAGGCGGCTGCTGGTTCGCGCCAGATAACTGCTCCTGCATCGCCTTGACCTCTTGGAAATACTGCGCCACTTTCAGCGCCACCATGGCTTCCCGCTGAAGCAACGACACCATCTTGTCGGGGTCTGTGCCGTACTGCTGGAACAACTCCGCCTCTGTCGCCTCTTCCGCCTTCTTGGTCAAGTGATCAAAGATGTGCTTTTGCAAAGCAACCGCCACGTTTGGCATCGCAGAAACAATTGGGGACAGACCGAACATGAGGTGGCTCATTATGTGAGCGTCATGCTGCTGACCAGCAAATGCCTTCAGTTGCGATCCATCCAGCGCCTGTGAGTTCTCGCTTGCCGGATCTTTTGGCTTATCCACATCCTGACTTGTCAGGATAGAATCAATGTCTCTAACGCCAATCGCTTCATACATACGGCGATAGGCTTCGTACATGTTGTGCATCTGGGGTGCAGATTGGGCAAGCTGGAGCTGCGTTTGCGCCATAGTGATCCGCTGCGCCACCGAGAAAATATTGGGATCGGACACCGGCAGAACGTCGATTCGGTCATCAAAGTCCTTCTTCTTGATCTTGCGCGACTCGCCCGGCACATCATACGGGTACTCATCCGGCAAGTAATCCGCAAAACCCTTGGCCAGCAACTGAAACTCCAGCTTCTGCGAATAGTGCAGCCGCTTGTGAATCGCGGACATGACCGAGGAGCCCTTTTCCAACAGCGCAATGGTTGTCCCTACCGCTGCATTCTGATTGCTGTCGCCTACCTGCAAATCGGTAATCGCCGCCATACGACGGCCCGCATCCACACAGAAACCCATCAATGCAAACAGCGTCTGACTCGGCTCCTTGTACGGCAATGGCAGCAAAGACTGCTGCAAATCCATACCACCGGCATCAATATCGCGCCACTCGCCCGGAGAGATCGGCACATCATCATTCTCGATCCGTGCGCCCTTGGCCTTAAAGCCAGCGGGCAGGTTGCTCAACGTACCCGCATCGGTCAACTGACGCAGAGCAGCGGACGCCGTCTTGGACAAGCCCCCAATTAAGTGCAAGAAGCCCAAGCCATACGCACCGGGAC
>Ga0049080_10000181_pt1 | contig 20635 bp, 46 predicted proteins | sample GreLakmeER15MSRF_FD_66716 | JGI IMG/M metagenome (GOLD analysis project Ga0049080, IMG submission 66716) | Freshwater lentic microbial communities from great Laurentian Lakes, MI, USA - Great Lakes metaG ER15MSRF | ecosystem: Environmental > Aquatic > Freshwater > Lake | place: Great Lakes... | reverse complement strand
AGCCCTGACCGTCTACAAAATGAGCATCGTCCACAAGCGTCTTCTCGACCTTGAGGCCCGCCTCGACAAAGCGTTCCGCAACGGAGCCTCCCGCAAGACCGTGGAGGGCATCGAAGCCACGGTTGAACGCCTCACCGACAAGTTCAACGAACTGATGCTCCTGTCTGAAAAGCAGAATGGCTAAGCCAAAGAAAAGAAAGACGCTTGACAAACGCAAGAGGTTGCCTAGGATGAATCGTATGAAAGCAAAAATCACCACCGCTGAAATCGCCAAGGGAATCCGCAAGACGGGCAATCGCCCCTCCGTGGTTATCATCCCCAAGGTGAAGCGAACCACTCGCACCGCTTGGAAGCGGGAAATCGAGTGAGTTGGGTATGTGCTATCTTGACTGTTCTTGTCTTTATGAAAATCTTTCGCCTCTAACCGAATGAGCAAACCCAAACTTACTCAACAGCCAGACGGCAACATCTTCAATGTTGTTGGTGCCTGTCGCCGATGCCTCAAGATGCAGTCCGACTACGAAACCGTTACGGCCTTTGCCAACGAGATTCAGGCGGCTATGCAAGGTGGAGAAACGGACTACAATGGGATGCTGGCTATCTGCCAGAAGTATGTAGACTTTGACACCTCCAAGTGGACTGACAGCAACGACTGATTTTTCCTATGAATAAAAACAAAGCACTACATCGCCGTATCCATACCTTTGGCAAGGCTTACGCAGTCGCCGTTGCGGCTATCCGTGAACTGGCCCTCGACCCGCACAACCAGTTGGACTTGGCTCAGGCCGTCCACTACAAGGCTCTGGCTACGGTATGGGCACAGACGCCCGCCGAAATCACCAAGGCTAACGCCCTCACCCTTCCTACGGCCTAATGAAACAACGCAACGCATACTTGGTTCGCTTCAGCGACCCTTCTACCCACAACGAGTGCCAGTTTGAGAACCACACCTACGCCAAGTGCGAATGGGCTTGTGGCATCCTTTGGGATAACGGCGAGTGGCAGATTCTCTGGAACTCGTCCCTCGCAGGCGTGATTGGCGAACTGACCGACCTCTACGCCTCTCACACGCAAAAGCCCTTCATCCAGCACCTTGCCATCGGGAAGGTTGAAGACGCCCCGCCCGCCTTGCTCTTTGAAGACAAGACCGAAGAAATCCCTAACCTCACCATTACTACCCACGATGAAAACAAAAATTAATCCCAAGACCCTTGAGGTCGCCAAACGCTACATCAAGGCCCACAAGCCTACCAAGACCTACGCAAAGGTTCGCCACTACTGCGTGAACGCTCAGTTCCGCAAGCAGGATGGGGCGGCTGAGGTCAAAGAGTTCTTCGATGCTATCCGCAAGGTTGGCACGACTCGTGACTCTGGACGCTTTGTGAAGCAGGCTATTATCAAAGCCATCGCTGAGGCCAAAAAGGTCAAGTGAGTCAAAAGAGGCGGATGGGTGTCGGCCTTGTCTTTAATACGGACAGGGTTGACACCTTTCAAGCAACGCAACCAGTTGCATACGCACTATGAAAACCTCACTTAGAGACACGGAAAAAAACGAAGCAGTCAAACTTGCCGCCGCCCTGTTGGGACGGATGGGCGGGATGGCTGGGACGGGTAAAGCAAAGGCCAGACCTTCTGAGGTCTGCCGAGCCGCAATCAACAAGCGGTGGGAAGCCTATCGCAAGGACAAGCAGGCCAAGAAGCAAGCCGACTAATGGACTGGCTCGACACCTTTATAAAGATTGCCACAGTAATCGGTGGCACCTTTTTTGTTATCCTCGCCTGCGTAGGAGCCTTCTACGGCTGGACGGTGGCTCTCTCTGCATTTGAACTCTGGCGTGCACGAGCACGCTGGATTCTGTTCCGCAAGCAGTCAGCAGAACTCCAAGCATTTTCCCGATACTACGACCCAAACAATACCACGAATGACGACAAACAAGACCCGAACCAGAAAACTGGTTGACGCAGAAAAGGCTTTTGCTTTTTGGGAGGCTAACTCCTTCTGCTCCAAGACGGAGATTTGCCAAAAGTTCACTATCCAGTTGGACGACCTAGGCTACTGGATGAAGCAGAATGGGAAGAAGCGGCCCGATGGACGCATCTTAGGCAAGGAGTCCCCCCGACAAATCGCCCTCAAGGAGTTAATCACCGTAGCCCTGCAAGAAGGTAAAAGTCTTGAATGGGTCTATGTGGAAATGAAAAAGGCTAACCACGGTATCGGTAAGGGCGACATTCGTTACTTCACGATGAAGAACAACCTTCCTTCCCTTCGGGAGGATAAACCTATCGTAACAAGCGGTGGTAAATACGGTTAATAATTTCCCAATGAGCACCAAAGACGACCTCGCTAACCAAGACCCCTTTACGCAAGGGGGTGAACACGGATTCATCGGAACGCCCGTGTGTTCCTACAATGTTATTTTTGACGATGAACCGCAACTTAAAAACTTCTATGGGTTCATCCGCAACCTGAAGAAAAGGTATCCTGAGGTGCGAACCATCGGGGGCCGCATCGACAAGTATCTCAGGGAGAACTATGTTCCGTTTGAGCCTGAACAGAAAACCATTGACAAGCCCAAAAAGTTGAAGAAGATTATCAAACACAATGAAAACAGTATCACCACGACAGATAGCCACGCTTAAGGTTATTAAGCACTACATCTCCGAGAGGGGCTTTGCCCCTTCTGTGCGAGACATTAGCGACCAAATGGGGGGCATCAGCCCTAACGCCGTTCACCAGCATCTTGTCGCCCTTGAACGCAAGGGAAAGATTAAGCGTGACCAACGCATCGCTCGTTCGATTATCGTCTTAGCGTGAAGCCTAAAGAGTTTGTTGAACAGGCCAAGCGTGAACTCCCTACCCGTTTACAAATGGATGGGGGCTTTATACACCTTGGGCAATACATAGGCTGGGAGATGTTCTCAAAGACTCACCTTAAGGCTAATGAAACAGAGCCGCCCAGCGGCTATCTCTGGCTTGCCCTAAATAGCGATACGATGGAACGCCTTGAAGGCTATGTTGCTATTAACCCCGAACTGACTCCCCACCAGAATGATGGGGCTTTGTTCGGAGACATTTTCACCCAAATCAAATCCAAATATGCACGAATATAAGCCCTCCGCCGAAGAACTTAAAGCCAGCGACTCTTTCTTCAAAGAAATGAGCGATGCCAAATGTTGTAACAAGTCCTGCGAGAAGCCCTCGCTTTTCAAACGCCTCCTCGGTGCTGGCGTCTTTGTCCGCTGGTATGAACTGTTGCTGGTTGCCGCTATGGGCTACCTTGTCCAGAAGCACAGCGAAGAACTTATCACCCACGCACCGACCATCGTCACAGCGGTTCTTGTTCTCTGGTTCGCCAAACTTCTTAGCCGCACACGATAACAATTCGTGGCCCTGCTGAAGAAGCGAGAATTAAAATGGGGCCAAACCATAAAGGTTGGCTACGGAGAGTCGTATGTTCACCAGAAAGAAGCAGACGAGGTGGTTGACCGCTTAATCGCCTTGGGGGATAAAATGTCCCTAGAGATGATGAGGCAGATGCTAAACGGGCTGGACGATGTTGAGTTTATCGCCGCTCACAACGCCTTCCAGTCGTTTGTCTACGAACACGGCCTGCGTGCCCCAGAAGGCTCTCAAAAGTCTACTCCAGCAGAGACACCCAACAAACGAACAAAGTCGTCCTAAGAGCAAATGGGTTATAACTACGAACCAAAAACAACAGGCATCCGAAGACTTAAACACTCTATCGGTGCGTGCACTAGACGGAGGAACAAGCAGGAGGAAGCGGGCAAGCCCATACCCGACCAAGTGTGCATCGCTTACGAGGCCGCAACTTCCGCCACCTACGAGTTTGACGAACTGCACAAGCAGAAGGTCTTGCTGGAGGACGCTGGCAATCAACTCTTTAATCATCTTTCTACGCTACCATCACACCTTTTTACGCAAGAAATGAAGTTCGACCTCGACAGGTGGAACAGCGTGCTATTTCAAAACGAGAAGAACCACCTAAAACTCCCCTCCACCCCCGTTAAAACAAAATGAGTCGTTACAAACAGTTTATTGGCAGGGATGTATACTCCGTAGCCAAGGAACGCATCCACCACCTTTACGACATACACGACACGCTGGTGGTTTGCTTCTCAGGTGGCAAGGACTCACAGGTGCTCCTGCACCTTGTCTGGGAAGTCGCTCAAGAGCGTGGCCTTAAGTTTGTAAACGCCGTATTCGACCACGATGAGTTTATGCTGAACCCCATCATTGATGTTGTTCGCCACTACGCCGCTATGCCTTGGGTGCGTATGCACCACCTGTGCGTGCCTGTGCCGTCCATTAATATGGTTTTCAATAAGCAGATTACCTACACGAGATGGGATAAGAACCGTGAGAACATTCGTCCGTTGCCCGATTACGCTATTCGCCCAGACGAGGCTAACTGGAACCGTGATTGGTTCCCCGAAGATTTTGACGAATGGCAGACGCAGTTCTTTGTGGGCAAGGTTGCCCTCCTGAACGGTATCCGTTCGCAAGAGAGCCGTATGCGTTGGCGTGCGTCCGTCTCAAAGATGGTTGAGTCTTACATCAACAAGTCTAACTTCAAAAAGGCGTCCCTTTGTAAGCCCATATACGACTGGCTTGAGAAGGACATTTTTAAGTATCTGTATGTAAACAAGATTGCCTACTCACGAGTCTACGACTCGCTGTTGTATGCGAAGCGGAAACTCCGCACAGGGCCGTATATGCACCCTGAGACACAGGATGGGTTACAGCACCTCCGCCGTATCGACCCAGTATTCTACGACCAGTTGCTCAAGATTTTCCCCGACCAAGTGCTGAACGAAAAGTATCAAAAAGAGATGGATAGGCACGCCCTTATCAGGAAGTATGCCCATTCCATTGAAGGCATCGAGGAATACATCAAGGAGCACTACGAGGCTGGTAAACCACGCATCCTCGCCCTGAACCGCCTCTACGAAATCTACAAGATGAAGCAGGCAGTCCAGCACAAGTCTGCTAATGTCATTAGTAGCGAAGGCTCCTTCCCCCTCTGGTATGTCCTCAGATACTTTATCCGTGGCAACACGGCTAACCGCCTGCTGTCCTGCCCGAAGAATCTTGCCAAGCACAAGGGAATGGTGTAAGAAGGTAGTTGACGGTTGTCCACTTTTAGACCTATTGTGTAACGGTAGCACAGGTGATTTTGGTTCACCTTGTTCAGGTTCAAATCCTGATAGGTCTGCGTTCTTTGATTTGCCTTGTTAGCACAGCGGTAGTGCATCTGTTTTGTAAACAGAGGGTCGCAGGTTCAAATCCTGCACAAGGCTCCACTATAGGAATTATCGTCTAACGGTTAGGACACACGGTTTTCATCCGTGTAATCGGAGTTCGATTCTCCGTAATTCCGCTTTTATCCATCCAGTAGCGTAATGGTATCGCACTTGCTTTGGGAGCAAGGGTTTGCAGGTTCAAGTCCTGTCTGGGTGAGTCTTTACGGGAGTAACTCAGTTGGTAGAGTGCCTGACTGTTAATCAGGTTGTCGGTGGTTCGACCCCACCCTCTCGTGCGTTGTAATGGGGCGTAATTAACCCAAGGCCAAGAGGACTACAACTGATAGCAATTGTCCGAGGGCCGTCCCTTTTTAATGAGCCAGTAACTCAATTGGCAGAGTGTCAGTTTTCCAAACTGGATGTTGCAGGTTCGACCCCTGTCTGGCTTACCAAAAAACAAGAGAAACGGTAAAGAGAAGGGGCTATCAAGGGGGCGAATGGGGACAAAGCAACTGTGGATTTACGGGCTGATAGTTCAACGGATAGAACAGGCGGTTTCTACCCGTCTAATCTAGGTTCGATTCCTAGTCGGCCCACCATTTTTTAGGAGATATAACTCAATGGTTAGAGTAGTCGCCTTTTAAGCGATTGGTTGTGGGTTCAAGTCCCGCTATCTCCATATTTGGAGTCGTGGTGGAACGGTATACACATCAGACTTAAAATCTGTCGCCCGTAATGGGCTTGTGGGTTCAAGTCCCACCGACTTCACCTTTCAGAGGGTTGGCAGAGTGGCCTATTGCGTCAGTCTTGAAAACTGAAGTGGCGAAAGCCACCGTCCGTTCAAATCGGACACCCTCTACTTTAAGAATGGGCGTGTAACTCAGCGGTTAGAGTGGAGTCTTTATAAGGCTTAAGTCGGCGGGTTCAAATCCCCCCACGCCCACCTTTTTTTAAAAGCACTATTTCCTACTTGCATAGAGTATTGGCTAAGGTAAAACATCGCCTATGGCTGTTTGGAAGCATAAAAACGCACACGATGAATACCCAGTAAAATCGGGAGATTACTGGCAGGTTGGAAATCACATTTTTTTGTGTGGCGACCTTGAAGGTCAAACAAACCTGCACGAAGCCCTTGAGGAATACCCGCCTGATTTAATGTATGCCGACCCGCCTTGGAACAACGGCAACGCTCGTTCGTTTAGGACAATTTCTGGGGTGGATGGGGAGAAGGGCAGACCCGTAGAAATCTCTACGCTTACTAAGATTGTTTTGAACATCCCAAAGCGTTTAAAAATCCTAGCCTTCATCGAGGGCGGCGTGAAACAAAAGCAAATGGTAGAGGACGCAATTATCTCGCAGGGCGGGGTGGTGGGCGGGTGCTGGAACACTCACTATTCCAGAGCCGAACGCCCAAACCTTTTGTTTGCGGCAGACTTCCGCAAGACCCCCATCAACGACTACCCGCCAGACCTTGAGGGCAAGTCGGATGCCGTCACCCCGCAGTTGGTGCTTCGCCATTATTTGCCTAAGCGTGTGATTGATTGCTGTGGTGGTCTGGGTGGAACGGCTCGGTCAGCCGAATGGTGGGGCGTAGCAAGCATCACCCACGAACTTTCGCCATACCGCACAGCCGAGGCGATAAAACTTGTTGCCAAGACCGCCAAACTTACTCCAATCAAAATCAAATGAGAACATCGAAGAAGCACCAAAGTATTATTACTACTACAAGGTTCAAGGAGCCTGTGGAGGACATTAAGTGGTTCAAGGCCAGCGAACTTAAGGCCAACCACTACAACCCTAATCGGGTTATGAACGCAGAAATGAACCTCATTGAGCGTTCTATCCTCAAGACGGGTTGGATTCAGCCGATTCTGGTTAACGGCAACAAGACGATTATTGACGGCTTCCACCGCTGGACGCTCTCGCAAGTATCCGACCAACTTAAGCAGAAGTATGATGGGATGGTGCCGTGTGCCGTCCTAGATGTTACCGACATTGAGGCGATGGTTATCACCGTCCGCATCAATCGTGCCAAGGGCACCCACCTAGCGTTCCGTATGTCTGAGTATGTGCGTGAACTGGTGGAGAAGCACAAGGTGCCTATGGAGCAACTGGCTACCGACATTGGTGCATCAGTAGATGAGGTGATGCTTCTAATGAAGTCCGATGTGTTTGAAGCCAAGGACATTCAGAACTGGGCTTACTCTGAGGCTTGGATTCCCGCTGAAAGCGGAAGAACCCGCCTGCCTACCCTGTTTGATTTCGTGGATGGGTCTGAGGTTATTAACAACAAGAGCAAGCAGGCTCTTATGTCTGAAAAGTTCCTGATTAAGGATGAAGAAGACGCCGAAGACGAATAATTTTATGACCACTAAGAAAAAGGTAATTTTAATTTCTGGATACGCTCAGGCGGGCAAGGATACTCTGGCTGATGCCATTGGCTCCTTCCTAACCAAGGCACCCAAGCGTCTCAAGTTTGCTTCTGCCCTCAGGCAGGCCGCAGACAAGGCCGTTAAGTCGCTAGGAGTCTCCGTTGATGTGTGGACGGAGGACGCCAATACCAAGACGCTTATTAGACCCTTCTTAATCGAAATGGCAAGGATGGCACGAGCCGTTGATAGGGATGTTTTTGCCCGCCGCACCCTACACGATGCAATCTACGCCCTGTCCGTAAATATGGAAGAGGTAGTGGTTATCACGGATTGCAGATACGAGAACGAGTTTAAGATTTTCAGGGACGCAGGAAAGGACTTGGAATGGGATGTGACAAGGGTTCACATCGTGCGTGAGGGAACTGGCCCAGCCCACGATGAAGAGTTCCTGTCCGTCCTGACGATGAACACGCAGTATCCGCCAGACTGGCAGGTATCGTTTGAGAATGGGGACTTTGAGGGCATCAAGCGATTTGCTGAGATGTTTACGGCGTCCGCCGTTCCGCAGATTTCTGAGACTATTTAAGTCGGTCTATCTTACGGCAGGCATCAACGACCTTCTCGTTGTCCCATTCCCTTGCGTCACCTACGAGTTTTCGGAAGTGGTCGCAAGCGTTGGGCAGGAGTTTTTCTGATTTCGCCACGCAGATAATCCACGAGGCAAGCATCACCAAATCCCTGTCGGGTAGAACTGGTTTAGTTTCCATTACGCTTCTGTTCTGCTTCCCATTTAGCCTCCTCTTCCAGAATCCTGCGTTGAACATCCCGCTGGCAGGCTCTGCGTTCCATCTCCCAAGCAGAGCGAATAAAGGACTTCACCAGTTCTGAGCATCCCTTTATTTTGACCTGTTTACGCTCGCCCCAATGAAGGGTAAGCGGGCCGAAGAAGGCGTTGGCAAAAGAGTCGTTCATATTCTCAATGCCGTCACAGAGAATAACCACGACCTTGCCTTGCTCAAGGTGAGGCAGGAGCGTCTCCCGAAGGATACGCTGACCTTTATCCCCATCTCCAACAAACGGGCAAGAGCCAGTCAGTTTAAAAAGGTCGAAGGTGACCTCGTGTTCGGAGAAGGTGCTCACTTGAGCACCCCCTTGAAGGTTTGGGCAAACACCTTGTGCAGGGTTTCCCATTTGGCTTTGGGCGAGACTTCAACCCCGACCCTGCCGAGCCAGACCAAGGCGGTGTGCCTGATGTTGGCGGGCTTGGTGACGAAGAAGCCGTCCTTAGCCGCATCGAGAGCCTGATTGCAGGCGAAGATTTGGATTTGGTCGAACTGTGATAGCGTGAGCGTTTTCATATGTAGTGCGTTGTGTATAGATGAATATGCAGAACATCCGTCCTCTGTCCAGCATAAAAATAAAACTAAATAAGATTTCAATAGGCTTGACTGTTGGCAAGAGGTAGCCTATCTTACCTATACACAACTAACTAATAACACTATGACTAAGTTCTTCCAGTTCAGACAAAACAACAGCGGCGGCGTCTTTGTCGTCAACGACAAGGTTGCCCACTCCGTGGTCGTCGAGGCTCACTCTCCTCAGCACGCCAACCATCGTGCCGAGGAAATGGGTATGTTCGATATGTCCTTCTGCGAATGTTGCGGCCCACGCTTCTCTAAGGCTTTCAACAGCGAACAGGGTTTCGACTCTGCTGATGAAGCCGTTAGCGAAAGTCGTCACTCCACCTTCCGCAGTAAGGATAGCGTTGTCGTCCACTTCAAGGACGGCACGACCAAGCGGTTCTAAAAGACACGCTTGACAAACTCAACCGTTAGCCTAAACTTAAAACATAATCAAATCTATGCCTCTTCTTAATTCTATCGTATCTACTTCCTACGCCGCCTGCCGCCGAGCACGAGCAAATGGGGTGCGGACGGACTATTTCTCCGTCAAGCACTACGAGTGCCTGTCTGAACTGCTCGACCACGCTCGTGAGAACCACGAGAATGTAAAGAAGTTCAGCCGTCTGTTCAAGACGGAGAAGGACGCATCTCGCCGTCACCACTATGGGGAACTGGCAATCGAGGACAGGGCACATCGCCACAGCATCCTTGCTCGTGCCGAAGAACTCCCGCTGGTTCACGATGGAGACGCATCCCGCAGGAAGGAACTGCTTGCCCTGTGCAAGCGGACGGAGGCTCTCAAGGTCTAACCCGAATGAGTCACTACTCCGACCCTACCCACGCCTTGCTCGCTAAGATTGCTCAGAGCGTTGACAGGCTATCCGAAACAATCGAAAACCAGCCACGGGCTGAGGGAAGCCTGTTGGCTTCTACTCTTGCGGAGAACATCCGCTTGAAGGAGTCGCTACAGGTGATGGGCGAGGAGATGCTCACCCTCCGTATGGATGCGGCTAAAGACCCCTCCCTCCGAAACGCTATTATTGATGCGTATCTCCACCCTCGAAAAAACGGCTCTTGACTTTAACTCAACAATCGTCCACACTTCCAATACTTCACCAACGATGAATAAACACGACTACAAGAACTACTGCGTTATCACCAGCGATATGCTCGACCTCAAGGAAACCGAGGTGGTGACTATCTGCCAGACCGCTATGCAGGTCTTTGCACCGAATGGGCACACAATCAAGGGCGTGGTGCCCGTGTCCTATGTGCACGACCTCTACGCTTTGGACGGAACGGCCCCCGTGGGTCGCCCTCGCTACCTTCTCGTTGAGCCGACCAAGGCTTGCAACCGAGTGCTCATCGTCAGCCTTACCGTCAAACCCGAATGAGTAACACGGAAGGCAACGAACTCGCCCACCGAGCACAGGCTCTGGTTCGCATCAAGGACGATGGTGCTAAGGCCCTCAGGGGCACTTTGGGCTACCACCAAGCCAAGGAGCAGGCTATTGTCTCCGAGGCCGTCCTGCGGGCTATGTGCGAAGAGCAAGGCGTAGACTTTGACGAACTCCTCCGTAAATACGAATGAGCATCAAGCGAGCACCAGAAGCCGTAGAATACTACTGGCTAGACGACAACGCCACGAAGAAGCCGTCCGTGTGGGACGAGTGCGATGAAGTCCGCTTTGACAAGGAGCAACAGGGTATGCTGTTTGGTAAACTGCCAGTCTTGGCGGTGACCGACTATCAGCCCGAAGAAACCTTGCCCGTGGAGGCGGATGGGTTGCCCCAACGCTTTATGGTTATCTGGAAGGGTCGCACCTTCTATGTGAACACGGAAGGCTTTAACTACTGCCGCTACGCCCTAGAAGTTCTCTGAAAGATTGTGCTGGACAAGCGTCCACCTTTGTGAATACTGATTAATACACAACCAACACGACTTATGAAAATCACGCTTAAGAACTTCAAGCACCTCGCTCGCCTCTCGCAGGAAACCCTGTGCTTCACCGCCACGGTTTGTATTGATGGGGAGAAGGCTGGCTTCGCCTCCAATCACGGACACGGCGGTTGCACTATCGTCAACATCACCGACCTCAGCCTCCGCAGGATGCACGAGGACGAAAAGTGGTCTGAGATTGTGGACGCTCTGACCTTCAAGGAACTTGAAGCCAAGGAGAACATCAAACTAATGGGCAAGGTGAAGAAGCAACTCTCCGTGGACATTATCTTCACCAAGAAGGGCGATGCGTTCAAGGGTCGCCACTTTGTTTTCAAGAAGGGCAACACCAGCCCAGAAACCGCCAAGGCTTGTCGTGCAAAGATTGCTACGATGCCCGATGCCGACCTTATCTTGAACGACCAGCCTATTGAGGTGGCCTTCTCCTTCCTCGTCAAAGCAGAATGAGGAACCAACTACAAGCAAACTGGGAGACTGGTTTCCGTGGACGGTATCGCCCAGCCTCTGGCGGAACTGAAACTCCCTTCCTGCGAGACGGCAGGTGGTATCTGCTAGTGTGGGATACGCACACGAAGGGTCGTATGCTTTACTGCTACGATACCGACTCCTACGAAGAGGACGAATAAGCAAACCATCGCCCGTCAAGGGCTTGCGGAAAGTGGCCCATAGGCTCTGCGATGGCACAGTTGACAACCCGCTAGACAGCCTACTTATGAAGCCCCACAATTCTTCCATCTTATCGTCCGCTTACTCTCTGGGAGTTCACCCAGATGAACTTGCACAATGGGTCGAAGAAAAGAATCCTGCAATCAAGCCCAAGGCAGGCAAACAGGATGTGGAACAAGTCGGCAACGAGATGGCCCGTCTAATCGAGCAAACAAACCCTCTGCTTGCCCAGCGGTGGAAGTTGGTTAACTTATTGGCACGATGATACTCCCCGACACCTGCCCCGTCTGTAAGGTCAGCCTAGAGGGGTCTGAGGTGAAGGAGAGCGAGCGTGCGATAATGGGGTCTGATGTAAAGCGGTGGAGCCGTGTCCAACTGGTTGTCGAAGACAAGAAAGCCAAGTGTTTTAAGTGTCCCGACTGTGGAGGGGAATGGGACATACCGTGGTTGCCGAAGGCAAAGTCAGTCAGTTGACAGACCTCCAAAGGCATAACTTATTCCGATGCCTACAAGAAGCGGTGGTGCCTCAGTCAATGAATCCGTAAGGGAAATCCCTCGTGCTCCCCTTGAGCCTATTGAGTATGCCAAGTATGAAGGCCCTTACAAGAACGACATTACTAATGCGTATGAGGTAGCCAAGCAAGAGATGGAATCTCAGGCTGAGGGCTATTCCTTCTTCCAGAAGTTTGAGATGGCTGACCGTGGCCTGACGGGTGAAGAAAAGACAACCGCTGAGCGTGTCTGGGGACAGGTTATGTCCAACATTGACAATGGTATCCTTGGTCACTTCAAAGGTCTTCAGCCTAACGGCCTCGCCGACAAGGACGAACTTAGAGGCCCTCGTGTAGGCTACGACATTGTTGACGGTGGTCGTAATGCTATGATTTACGCTTACTCCAACGACTATGAAGGCAATATGGGTCGTAAGGTTGACCTGTTCAAGATGCCCCTTACCGCAACAGGCGACAGCCTGAAGGAAAGCAAGTTTGAGGTCAAGGGAACCAGAGTCACTACGCCCGATGTTGTCGTAGGGCTGGTTAACAGAGAGTTTGAGGATACGGCAAAGTTCTTGCCGAGAAACGAGAACTTCCGCAGGGTTGAGCCTGCCCAGACTCCGCTTCAGGTCGATAAGCAAGAGCGTGCCCGACAAGCGGCCCTTCTTCACCGTTCACAGCGTGCAGGTGGCGATGAAAAGGAACTGATGGAAATCGCCAAGGAGCGTAACGCTTCTATCTTGCGTCAACGCACCTCCAGAGGATAACCAATTAAATGCCTACCCGTAATTCAGGTTCGTCAAACTCGCTCCAAAGCGAACGGTTCACGGAGCAAAATCTAAACGACCTCGCCAACGGCTTCTTTGGTATTCCTCGTTTAGCGAAGATTCCAAACATTGAGACTGAACGCCCTGACCTTGCTCCCAAACTGAGCAATTTAGGCGAGGTTGATAAAACCGCCACGGCGGCGGCAAACAAGTGGCGGGAAAATCCTACTGACTCCAACAGGTCTGAACTTGACCGCTCTATTGATAGAATGATAACTGCCGTGGCTAACTTTGAGAAGGCCCTCGCAGAACTTAAAAATCCTGACAAGAACTCGCTCAAGAGCGACCTTGGTCGTCTTAGTCCAGCAGAAGCATCTACCCTTACCCTGTCTAATTCAAGGGGAATGACGGGCGACCAAATCGAAGCCGCTCAGCGTGCCGCTTACGGCCCCAACGGATACACCCACCAATTACACGATACTGGTTATCGAACCAAGTATCCTGATGCGTATGGGCAAACCTTTGACTCGCACCTTATCGGAGAGAACAACGGCAAGACCGTTCAGAGGCTCGCCTCACAGGCGTTAAAGGAACTCGCCAAGCAGTCTGCGAGCACAATGACCAACCAGCAGGTTGAGAAGTTCGTGGACGATTATGTTAGCAAGGCGTCCAAAGGCCGCTTCAAGACGGTCAAGTGGAACTCTAAATCTTATCCAGACTAATCTCTAACCAACTACCATTATGCCTACTCGCAACGGCGGCTCGTCCGCACAATCCCTTAAAGCCGACCTTGGTAAGGACGAATCATCAAAGGCTTTTAGAAGCCTGCCCGCTGAAAAGGTTATGGACTTCCTTGCTACGGAGTCCGCTTCTTTGAGATATAGCGAAAAGGCTAAAAACCTTTATACCAACCAAGACGGGGCTTATAACGACAGAGAAAAATCATATATGCAGGTAAAAGCACTTGAGGATTTTGTTAAGGAACGAAATCTTGATAAGAGCCTTTCCTACACCACCCAAGGGATGCTTAAGAAACTCGACAAAGATGTTGGGAACGGAGAATATGGGGTTGTGGGTCTGGCCTTGCGGGCGATGGATAACATTCAATTAGACACCCGACACTTTGTTGATAAAGCCCTTACCGTCCTTACCGCCAATAAAGAGGAAAACACAGTTGAAAGCCTTAACAGGTATTACATCGGTGAGCGTTTTGCGGTTATCCAAACAAGCAGAGGTGGAATGAAGGCTGTCTTTATGGGCAAGTCTGACGGCGAATCCAAGTTTAAGGCTGGCGATTTTATCGGCAACTCCCCCGCAAACAAAGGCTCAGAAGTTTGGAATGGGCTTGTCCAAAAGGTTGTTACCTACACGCCTCAGGTTGGGAAGAAGTATCTCGGCAAGGTTGAGTGGTTGCGTGATGATTACCCCGTCACGAGAGACTGATTGGTTATCTAACTAGTCCGTGGACTTGCCGTATTCAGAAAACTTGGGCGATGGCCTGATGATACTGGATGTTGCCCCAGACGATGGATGCCCAGCCTGCGGAAGTTGGAAATGGGGCTTCTGCCTAACCGACACCAACCTTAGAGTCGATTTACTCACAAACAATCCGCTTCCCTTCTGGACGGGACGCTCCGATTGTCTGAAGTGTGGCATCACGCACAAGTGGCGTGTGGTTCCCGATAACCCCTATCCCCAATCCGTAGATGACCCCTTCGCAAAGTAAGCGTATTCAGACTATCCTCAAGATAGTCCAAGACCTGAGGCGTAGCCTCGACAAGGAGAACGCAAACGGGGGCGTAGGAGGGGTCGCCAAGGACTTCGGAACACAGGTAGACCTAGACGATGCCCTGTTCGGTCTTATCTACACGGAGAAGGCCCTGAGCCGCATATGGGAACGGGAAGACTTTATCCGTGACTTGCCAGAGCGAACCAAGTCCCTAATTAGAGTCCGTAGACCGTGAAAGCCAAAAAGACCCGCATCGTAGAGCGAAAGTTAGGCAAGGAGAAGGCGTGGGGTCAGGCTATCATTCACTCCGACAGGCGTAAGTCCCCAACCGTTGAGGTCGATACCAGATTATCACCTCGCAGAACCTTGGAGGTTTTTACGCACGAAGCCCTGCACATCGCTCTACCCCACCTCACAGACCACCCGCCCAAGAGTAAAGCCTACCGAAAGGGAGAGGCCGAGGTAGACCGCATAGGCAAGGTGGTTAGCGGCATCCTCTGGGAAGCCAACTACCGCAGGGTGATGCTCTCCAAGCACACCACACCAGTCCGTATTTCCCGCCCAACCAATAAAAAGAAATGACAGCAAAAGAACTAATCGAGAACGCCACAAAAGGTGCTCTCGTTCTTGAACCACAATCAACCTTTAACCACGCACTTGTAGGCGTGACCAGCGATGGTCGCCTTGTATATTCCGAGGAGAAGATACTTCTAGCCTTGCAAGAACAGGATGGGATGGACTATGAAGAAGCCCTTGAGTTCTATGAATACAACACGGTCAGGGCACTCGCTTATGAAAAAGCGAAAGTTGCTCCAATCATCCTCTCCCACACTCTGTGATGTAAGTTTCTTCGATTGCACTACACGGTTTCTGGTAACTTCGCAGTCCAGACCAGATGAGGTGCATCTCGTTGACCTTAACGCAGAGGACAGGGGCAGGTTTGAGTGCTCGTGCGAGGACTGGCTGTTCCGCAATCCAGATTGGATTCAGGCACCTGTGCCTTACGAATGTAAGCACATATGGGCCACTAAGCAGTTTGTGCTGGCGGAGGCCAGCAAGTGTAAGGACTTTAAACTAAAAGTATCACCAGACTTTCAGGACGAAGTGTAAGTCGTTGCCCATTAGGGCTTTAGAGAAAGTTTGAAAAGCGTGTTGACATTGGACACCGCTTGCCTATCGTAGTTGGTATGTCACACGAACCTATGCGTCCAGTTTCCGCAAAAGACTTTGAGCCGTCCACCAACGAAAAGGCCAAGGGCTACGAGCAGGTATCTTACGATGCCGCCGAAGACGCCTGCAACAAGTTGATGTTCGCCTACAAGTGCTTCCTCCACTCCGCCAGCCTCTACACCGAGTCGGGCGACCACTACAAGGCTCAGCGGATGCACAAGTTGGCCCAGTCGATGCTGGACGCCAAGAACTCCGTGGGTGGCTAATGCTTGACAACCGTTCACCACTCTACTATCACATAGACACACGACTATGACAACCCAACCCGAACTCGACCTCACTCACGGCATCCTGCCCCTCGTCCCGAAAGTGACTGAGGACTCCTACCGCCACGGCAAGCGTCTCACGCTTGAAATCTCCAAGGCATTGAACAACCCTGTCGCCAAGTGCGAAATGGGTGAACTGCAACTCCGCCGTGGGATGGCGGGCCGCTCCAAGTGGAAGGTTCGTGAGTCGGTGCACCTCCATATCTGGATTAAGCACAAGGACGAAGAGAAGAACTCTGTGCTGGCTCAGTATGCCTCCCGCCACCTCGACAGCGAGGACGACAGGTTCGCTGAGTATCGTGCCCAGTTCTCGTGCATCGTCAAGCACCTCTACGCTAATGGGCAGTTGGGCTTCGTGCCTACGCAGGCTCAGTTGGATAAGCCTACGGGCTTCCGCTGGAACCAGAAGGCTGGGTGCCGCTGTGGTTGCTCCCCTGCCTTTGTAGCCCCCTCTTGGTTTTCCCTCAAGGACACTAACACGGTTGATGTGACCTTGGTTGAGAAGGAGAATGAGGAAGTGAAACTCCTCGTGAATATGAACCGCCTCAAGGCCGTCACCGCATCCAAGCCCGAACTCTCCAATGCCTAAGCACCTCGTCAAACTAACCAGCACGATGGTTGGCGACACGCAAGAGTTTACCCTCTTGCCGTCTGAGTCCGCCACGCTGTGGCAGGAATGGGCAGAGCATAACAACTCCAAACTCGACCCTTACGACTTCTCTAAAGAAGTAATCGTAATCGAGGACGGTAAGCCGATGGCCTTTGCCGCCCGCTTCGACAAGTATGCTGGCTGGTGCCTCAAGGCAGAGATGGATGGGCTTCCAGACCTGTGGCTGGAGTTCTGCTACACCTGTTAATAAGTCCTTCCTTGACAAACCACCCGCCTTCTGACATAACCAATTCTCCGATACACACTATGTCCACCAAACTGAACTACATCAAGGCATCTGCCGTCCGCAAGTATGCCAAGCAACAGGGTAAGCGAGTCTCGTCCGATTTTCTTTCGGCACTTGACCGCTACCTAGAGAACAAGGTTCTCTCTGCTAGCCGTGAACACAACGGCGGTAAGAAGACCCTCGACTCCGCCCTCGCTGGCTACATCCTCGGAAACCGCTAATGGGAACCCAGACTGAACCCACGCTCACGCCCCGCCCCCGCACTCCGTGGGGTAAGGGCATTGAGGCTACGCTGTTCGCCTCGGTGAACAATATGTCCGTCAAGGAGGCCGCTCGCCACTTTGAAATCAATCCGATGGCTATTTACAAGGCTAAGAAGCGGATGGGCATTGTGCTGAAGAAGGACTCTTCCATCAACAAGCGATACCTCAAGGCTGGTTAACATTCCCGTTGACACGCTCCCAAGATAACCAACCCCCCTTATGAGCGTTAAAGAACCCTGCCCTCAATGCGGCGACCCGAACTGCGATTGCGAAAGAGGTAAGTGCAACTGCACCCCTAAGGCTGAGAAGACTCAGCCTACCGACAAGTATCTCCCTAAGCAGGATATGGGCAACATTAAGGACGGAGCAGAGTTCTCCAAGCCCGTGAACCCTTACTTCCCGCAGAACCGCCCTATCCAGAAGAAGGGCTACGCCGAACTGAAGAAGCAGGCAGGCTCAGAACTTGAAACCCTTGCCAACGATGAAATCGTGGCTGAAGGCGTTGAGAACATTAATGGGTATTATGCTTACGCTCAGGCTCACGCCAGCGAATACAACAAGTTCGGATTCGGACATTGTGGTTATCGTCAAGCCAAGGACGGTCTGTTCGATGTGAACTTCCACTATGCTATTGAGCATATCCAGCCCCTGTCGTTTGTGTCTAACTTTGGGAATGAGATGCGTTACTCCAACGCCAGCACATCGTCCAGCCACCACTTCCTTGCCTCTCGCCACCTAGACGAGAAGACCGCCCAACTGGCGTGCTCTGACTACAACATCTTCCTTGGTCTTAAGGCTCACAAGCCCGACCATCCTGTTCTTGCCTTCCGTAAGAAGGCCGAGTAATCTACGACTATGCCTACAAGAAACGGTGGAGCCTCAGGCTCGCTTCAAAGCGACATTTCCAGCATTGGTGGAAGCCAATTTTCAAGAACCGTTATTGGCGTTGACCGCCAAAACGACTTTGTAAATCAGGCTAGTGTTGGTAAATACGGAAACAGCGATTGGTATGAAAGGGTGGGTAATGACATTACCAGAAACATTACCAGAAATATGAGAAGTCGGGTCACAAATGCCGCCCAAAGAGGTGGTGAATATGCCCAAGATGCCACCAACGCTTTAAAAGGAGGATACAACCAGTTTGCTACTCCAAGCGGAGTTGTTCAAATGAGGCGAAACCTTAAGGCCGCTGAAGACGCTCGTCTGAATCTTGCCAGAGAAACGCAAACAGCGGCTGGCTGGGTTGGTGCAGGCATCGCAGAGATTGGTATTGCCTTCACCCAGTATCAACCAAACGAAGTGCCTCTCGCTGGAAAGGCAGAAGCCCAAAAAGACTTTTCCAATTACACTAGTGCTATCCTGAACAAAATGACGGACAGGACGAAAGTGATTGATAAGGGCATCGCCAAACTCGAAAGACAATTAAAGTCTGCTGAAAAGAAGTTGGGCCTGTAATAATAACCAAAACAAACTTATAACCTATGCCAACCCGTAACGGAGGTAGTTCCTCAAATCAGTCTCTCAACTCAGATTTAACTTCGGCTGGCAGAGGTCAGGCCGAACTGCTTGGCTCTGTCACCCAAGCAAATGGGGCAAAGGATGTAGAAAAACAAAACATTTTCCGTGAACTTCGGGCTGGTCAAAGCGACAGAATGTTTGAAAGCGTTACTTTTCCAGAGGCTGTTAAGAACCTAATGGGCAAGTCTTTGGCTTTTGAACAGAGTGGCTACATTCTTCAGGCCCTAAGTTTGGGGGTGAGGGAACAGGTCTTGTCGGACGATGATTTTGAAGTAGTTACCAAAGCAAGAGACAGCCAACTTGGACTTGCCGAAAACTTAATTGATTTTGCAAACGGGAACATTGGCTATTCCGTTATTACGGATGCTGGTGCCTTCTCCAAGGGGGGCAGACAGAACCCTGACAAAATTGCTAGACTTCAAAGTGCCTCTTACGATATGTATGAGGCTGGTGAAAAAATAACAAAGGCGATTGAAGACTACAAAGAAGCAAGAGATATGTCTGATACCAAGATGCTCAAAAACCCTTCAGGAAGCGGGTTGGGCAGAGCAAGCCGTAACCTTGAAAATGCTATGATTGACTTCAGGGAAGCAAGAAACAAACTAACACTTGGTGGTTAATCTATGCCCTCACGCTCTAAGACTGGTGCCAAGACGGTAAATAGCGAAGAAGACCTAGGCAAACTTATCCGTGGGGATAAGGAGGCTTTGGCTAAGCGTGCCGCCAAGGGTGGCAATATGCCAGCAGGGCATCACCCACAGGAAGCAGAGATTGCAAAGAACAATGGGCTTACCGTGGAGCAAGTCCGTGAACTCAACCAGAAGTTTAAGGAAGGCGAAAAGAAGGCCAAGCAAAGAGGTGACGGCTCCGAACACGGTGCCGAAAGAAAAGAGGGTGAAGGTGCGGCTCCTTGGTATACGAGGAGTGGCTCTAGTTTCTACGGATTGCTAATGGGTGGAAGCAGTCGTGGTCTTGATGCTGGAGGTAGCGGGATGCAGTATGTCCCGTCTGGCGGCTCAGGAGGAGAGGCTGGTTCACCCCTTGAGGAAGCCATCCAGAAGGCGACTAGTAAGAACAGGAAGGGTGGCCCTGCCAAGCCCTCTGCTCCGTCCGCCCCACCGCCCTCATTCTCTACTGGTGCATAAAGACTGGACAAGTGTCCGTTGACAGGGCACAATGTAGGAAATCAAGTTTCCTCCTATGCCTACTCGTAACGCCTCAGGCTCAAACCAGTCTTTAAAAACAGACCTTTATAATTCTCAAAACCCTCTTGGGGGTGGTGTGAGTTCTGGGCAATTGGCTCGTGCCAACTTCCTGAAAACAGCATCTGGCAGAGACTTGGCTGATAGTTACAAGTCGAAACTGGCACAATACCTGTCGTTAAGCGGATTTGCCGACAAGTCTGACAGGGAAAACCCAGAGTCGCACAACGATGGTTCCGCTGATTCTAGGGCCAGACTATCGGCTGACGATTTTCACGATAGCGAACTTAAGCCAATCCGTAAGGAACTGGAGGCAAGGTTCCTCAATACTGACGGCAAGGCGTTTTGGGAAAAGGCTAAGGAAGACAGAGAGGACGAGCAAATGACTAGCGACAAGTCCGAATATAGTGCTCGTAACTTCCCGATAAACAAGTTGGAGTATCTGATGAATGTCAGAATAAGCCCCGAATCATCCGTGGATATGACGGTTGATGTTGGTCGTCCACAGGGTGGCAAAATAAACTTTAGCAAAGTAAATGACGGCATCCTTGCGGGGGCTATCACTATTGCAAGAAACGGACTTGCCGACCTTCAAGATAGGGCTATTG
>Ga0049080_10000180_pt1 | contig 20681 bp, 30 predicted proteins | sample GreLakmeER15MSRF_FD_66716 | JGI IMG/M metagenome (GOLD analysis project Ga0049080, IMG submission 66716) | Freshwater lentic microbial communities from great Laurentian Lakes, MI, USA - Great Lakes metaG ER15MSRF | ecosystem: Environmental > Aquatic > Freshwater > Lake | place: Great Lakes... | reverse complement strand
GTTAATCTTTATCAACTCATAAATGAAAATGCCCTAATATGCGACTTAAGCGTACAATACACGTTAAACGACCACTGAATGCTCGGGTTACAAATGTTCATATGTTTATTAGTTGTTTTCATCTTGTTATAAATATATAGTTTTTTCTAAAAGTTTTAATTACCCTACAAATATAGGTATTTTTTTTAAATTGACAAGTGTTTTTATTATTTTTAATTATACAAATTCTTCGTCGTCAAAGTCTTCCTCTTCAAAATCATCAAATGGTTCTTCTTCTCTTCCCATTAACTCCGTTCCTTCAAAATCTCTCATTCCTGTTCTTAATGCGTCTTTTGGTATTCTTCTAAAATTAGCTGGATGATAATCTTTAAATCTACGTTTGGTAAGATCATCATCAAAACCTTCACCTAATTCTTCATCTCTTCCTTTTGTTTTTGCAAATGCCTTTTTCAAATCATTTACAGAATGTCCACCAATTGAATCGTATGGTTCGTCCTCATCGGCATTATAAAAACCTTCTTGGTCCATTAAACTTTCAATATCGTTAGGCAAATCACCATAACCTTCATCACGTAAAGCATCAACAATATCAAATTCATCCATTGAATTAATTTCTTCAATATCATATCCACACTCATTTTCTAAGATGTCTCTCGCCTGTTCAATTAAATCTTGAAGTTTCTCCATTCCTTTATCTGTTTCTCCCCACGATTCATCTTCTTCATCATAATCTTCGTCGTCTTCATCTTCATACATTTCCATATCACCATATGGTTTGACCATACCCATAAATTCACGATCAGAATCATAAGACGGTGCTAATTTGCTATAATTGCCCATATCCTGGTCATATTCATTTTCTTTAATTACACGTCTAACAATTCTTGTTAAATCCGATTCTGTAAGTCTAATTATTCTTTTCATTATTATCTGTTGTTTCTACTTTTATCGGACTTTCCGTAATGGTGTCCTGATTGGTATTTATCATAACCTTTTCTTTTAAACCAAGCCGCGTCTCTAAGAGTATTACTTGCTAAAGCATAAACACCTAAAGCCGCAGCAATTCCACCACTTATAAACATTGCTGCCGGAACAATCGCTAATGCTGCACCAACTGAACTATAACCAATAATTTTATCAATGATACTTCTTATTTCGTATTCATTATCACTCATTTCATTTTCATCCTCTTCCGTCAATACAGACTCCAAAGAATCTTTAACTATTGATTGTAAAGATTCAATACCGTTACTTTCTATAAAATCACGTAACATATCTTGCTCTTCAGGACTCAATTGTTCTGTTGCTTCTTTACTACTTTGTTCCAATTCCATTTTTGAAAAGTCAGCGTCTGATTCCATATCTTCAGATTGTGAAATCCATTCTTCTTCGTTTTCTTTAATCACACGTCTAACAATTCTTGCTAAATCTGATTCTGTAAGTCTAATTATTCTTTTCATTATTATCTATTAAAATCTATTTATCGGCCCTCTTTTTCTTTTGACCATCTTTTTGAAACATCGTTTCTTAATTTCATATCACTTTCTATTTCGTCAACAATTTGTCTTAACATATAAACTTTAGATTCTTTTGATTCGTATGAATCCCGTAAAAGATCTTTTATATCGTTATAAAGTGGATTTTTATCCTTGTCTTCTTTTAATGTTTTTCTAACAATTCTTGCCAAATCTGATTCTGTTAGTCTTATTATTCTTTTCATTATTTTTTCATTTAATATTTTAATTAGATATCGATCCTTTAACAAATCTTTTGTATTGATCTAAAAGTCCTTCAAGTTCATTTATTTTTCTAGATAGTTGTTGGACATTATCAGAAACTTCTCTAGGCGTTCTTTTGTTATTATCAAATATAGTATCAGCAGTTCCACCTCTAACATGTCTCGTTACCAACATATCAAGATCTTCTCTAATATTTTTAATTTTTTTATACGTTTCGTCCATAATTTCACCGTTATGTTTTAATTTTCTATAAACATTTAATGCGGTGTCGTTATCCATGTTTTCATTAATGGTTCGTCTAACAATTCTTGCTAGATCCGATTCTGTAAGTCTTATAATTCTTTTCATTATTGTTTTTATTTATAAAGTGTTTTTATTTTAAATCAACACCAAGACTAATTCGAGTTCCTCCACCTGGCATTGATTTGCATGACCATTTACCTGAGTTGGTACTTTTTCCTTTGATATCGAATAAGTTCCATGTATTATCTTTTTCGATTTGTAACTCACCTTTTATTGTTTGGTGTTTTAAAACCATTGGGTTGGTTTTAATACCCTCAACAAATCTTTTAAATTTAAACCCCTGTACACCTAATGGATTACCTTTAATGAATTTTATCGCACCTTCCCAAGTATCACAAGGTAGTATATTTTCTTCTTCTCTAATAACCCGTCTAACAATTCTTGCTAGATCCGATTCTGTAAGTCTAATTATTCTTTTCATTATTGTTTTTATTAATAAATATGTTAATGGTTAGGAAAGTCCGGGTACTCTTAAATTTGAATCTTCAAGTTTTATCAAATCTTGTACTATTACAAAATCATCTTCCATTTCGTTGTTCTCCCTTTCATCTTCTGCCGTATTGTCACTCATATAATCTTGTCTTTTTAATATCATATAAAAATCAAAGGCAGGATCTTCGCCTTCAATTTCATCAAACGCATCTTTTGTTAACGGTTTGTCTATGTATTTCTGCATAGAATCTCCATTCACAACCATAAAGGTTCTTTCAATACTATAATATGATTCATAACTTTCAACGTCTCCACTTCCACCACATTCACCACATCCTTCGTATCCTGTACTACCACATTCATCGCATCCTTCGGTTCCTTCACCGTCACAAGTATCACATTCAAAATTTCCTTTTCCACCACAATCACGACAGGATTCCTTACCTCCACCATCACAATGAACGCACTCTACTTCAACCTCAACTTCTTCACCTTCATCATCTTCTTCTGTTTCAGTTTCAGTTCCTTTACCATCACAATATCTACAGTCTTGGGTTTCTTCACCATAGCAAGTATCGCACTCTAGAGTTCCTTCACCATCACAATACCTACAATCTCGATTACCAGACCCATCACAATTATTACATTCAACATACCCCTCATCACATTCACCACACGTTTCAGTTTTTGTTGTTTCTTCAACATAGAAATCAACCTCTAAAACATAGAAGTCGTTTATGATTTTATATATTTTTTCTGGTGTGTAATTCGGTTTATTGATTATAAACCAAGTCGTTTGTAGTATTTTTATTTTATCAGATAAAGTTTTGGCTGTTGATAATAAGGCTTGACCGAAATGGTCAGAGGTTGCAATTGATTTAATTTTACCTTTTGTAATGACTTTATCGTTAGATTCTTCTTTAACTATCTCCGCTAATGTCCTTGAGGTCTTCCATATTTGTTTAAACTCTAATCCCATACATAATAAATACATCAAAGACTAAAAAAAGAAACCGTGGCGGGAATCAAACCCACACCAAATTTTGTGCTAACCAATTACACCACACGGACTCCTTTGTCGTTCTCAACTACCGATCTATTTTTTCTTTATTGCTTTTACGGCCGAGTATTAGACAAAAGGGTAAAAATATCAAAATCCCTGAGAGGTTATTTATAAATATCTTAATTTATAAATTCTGAACTAACGTAATTATCTGTTCAACCCCACCTTCCGATAAGTGACCTATAACATCATCTGTTATATGTGTATTGTAAGTGATATTCCATTCGTTTTCGTCTCCGTATAATACGGCAACTTCCCATTCATCCTCGTTGGATGTGTATGAACTATACGTTTCGCTTATTGGATTTTTATACCTAACAACAGATACACCGTATCCATTAGGAAAAAATAATAGTCCGTGTAACCCTTCACCAAAAGAGTGTGGTTTAAATTCTATGTCTTTGAATGTTTTCATTAATTAATTATTTAATATTATGTATTGGGTTTCTTCGATTCCTTTTACTCCAAGTTTTTCTAATGCGTTTTTTAAAACGTTAAGTTGTTTTGCCAAGTGATATTTGTTTGAGATCAAAACACTAAACTCAACACCCGTTTCTTTATTGAACTTTTCAAAATTCTCCAAACGACCTTCCATACGAAGTCTTAACTCACATCCATTGATGTAAAAATCTAATAGTTGTTTCTTATTGAATACTTCAAGTAGTTCTTCGGCTTCGTGAGTCATAGAGAAAAATAGGGAGATCATTTCTTTGTTCATATGTATTGTTTTTACAAAGATACATATTTTTCCGAATATTCATCAAGTTCTTTTAAATATTTTATATACTCTTCTGAATTAATAAATTCTTGGTGTAGTTGTTCTAAGGTGTTTTCCATTGTTTTTGTTTGGTGATCCCGGAAAGATTCGAACTTTCAACCCTCGCCTTAGAAGGGCGATGCTCTAATCCGATTGAGCTACGGAACCATATTATTATATCTTCTTAACCTCGTAAATGTGTCCTGAGTCTGAGTTTGTTTGAAATATTTCTTTCATTTCTTCAGCGTCTTCAATACTATTAAATTCCCAAATTTCACTTTCAGAGTTTAATAATATAACTGGTAATCTTTTTTTGGATTCCGTTTTGATTTGTTTAACTATTACGTACATGACCTTTTTTAATAATGATATAAAATAAAAATCCCCCAGTCAACTAAGAAAGGGGGTTTAATGTAAATTTCGTTTGGTTACATCCCAATAATTAAACTATCTAAGTCAACACCACCATTACCTTTCATTCTATCCTCAACATCATCATACATAAAAGACTTAACAACCGCAGTTACAGATTGCTCTGATTGTGCGATCTTTGTTTCCATCCAATCCTCCAATTGTTCTCCGTCTTCCATCATTTCCCACATTTTATATGCTAGCGTTGCGATGGTAAACAACTGTTGTTTTGCCATATAAGAACCTTCCTCGTTATTTTCTTTTACCATTTTAACGATATCCTCTAACTGTTTTTCTGTTACTATAATTTTGCTCATGATTTTTATTATTGTAAATCTTCAGTTTCTCCACCTTCAGTTTCTCCACCTTCAGTAGATTCATCAGGATTAGGTAATAATAAAACCTTTGACGTGTAAAACGCATCATAAATAACCTTATCTAATTCTGCAATCTTTGTTTGGATGTTAGTATAATTTTGATCTAATAATGTTAATCTTTGTTCGACTTTTCCTGCGTTGGCCTTTCCTTTAGCCTTTAACTTTGCTACCGCATTATCCAAATAAACTTTTCTATCTGAATAAAGTTTTTGATATTCACTTTTAAATTCTGCCAATTCTTTTCTCAATTGATTTCCTTTTGCATTAACTCTTGCAAATGCCGCCTCAATTCTTGGTGACATATCATTTTCAGATTTAGTGAAAATGTTTTTAATCCCCGTACCAACTCTAGCCTTTAACCCTGCAAGATTTGCGTTTTGTTCATTTAATAACGTTTCTTCAAGTCTTCTGTTAGATTCTTGAATGTGTCTGATTTTACTGTAACTTTTGTTCATTTTTTTTTATTTTTTATTTTATTTTATTTACCACGTTTTACATGCCCAATATCTTGGTTTCCATCTTGGTCCTGGATTATCACAATTATGTCTTGCCCTGAATGATCTTCTTCTTGCTGGATTATTTTTCTTTATAACCATTCTTTTTCCTTTTGCTGATTTACCACCAAAACCAAAATTTACCTTAACAACCTTTCCTTTATCGTTTTTAACATAAACTTTGGACTTTTTAATGTCTCCTTGCATAATTTTTCCAAGTTGAGCTTTTCTTCCTTGGTATTCAGCCTCATTTAAAAATTCATCAACACTTTCTACTGATCCATAAATATCTTCATATAAAAAATCGCTCGACTTACCAATTATGGATTCTATCAACGATATTAATTCAGATTCAGTTAATTGTATCTTCATACTAATAAATATACGCTAAATAAAAAAAGGTGAGGAAAACCTCACCTAATTTGGGTCGATCACGGATTGTGATACAAACTGCCACCACTTTGTTTTAAAGAGAAACAAAGAAACTATCCCTCCAACTTAGATTTTGCCATAACAACCTCAGCCATCGACATCTCTTTAGTGTTGCCGATTACCAAACATTCTTTTAATATTGAACTTGGTACGTGAACTAGAAAGTCTTTACCATTAAACGTTGATAGGTTTTGATTCATCTCAATAGATGAGTGAACCATATTCAAAAATATTTTAAACTGTACATCATCCATAAAAGTTTCATTTAAAACTTCTCCGAACTTAGGGTGGACTATAATTACATGTTTATGTGTTGCCATATCTTTTATTTATACAAATGTAATACTTTTTTTTTAATTAAACAATTTCTTTGTATTGTATTTTTGAAATAGTGGGGTTATCTGCTCTATCAATTCCAAAATATTTTAAATATTCTAAAACTGAATTATAAATACTATTCCTATAATATCTATTATATCTTGTTGCATTTCGTTGGCAATAATTGTTATTTTTCCAACTCCGTCCAGAACGCATATCAACAATAACATCTATCTCATAGGTATATAGTTCTTTATTATCCAACCACACAGAATTTTCGTGTTTATATTTTCTAATTGATGAGATTTTAATGGCTGAATCTAATAGGTCACTATCCACATAATAGTTGTAATTTTCATGTGTACTAATTACCATATCTTTAGTGATTTTTTTAACGATCTTAATATGTTTGTCTGTAATCGCTTTACCTATTTTGTTATCATTTTTCATACAACAAAGATATGCAAAAAAATTTAATGCACAAAAAAATGGGCAATAATTTTTTATCATCCATCAATTTTTTTTACCAGTAAGTTTACCTAAAAAATAAAAACCTGAGATTACAGTTTTTGTAAGTGTCTTTCGAGTCATTATTGATTCTACTCTTATCCACAGGATTTTGTCCTGTAACACTCATTACCGATTGGTTAGACCAATCACTCCTTGACGACATAACTACTCTCTTACTACTCCTGTCTCTTCAAGATTGCGTCCTGATTCGGTCTTCGACGACCTAGAGATTTTTCATAAAAATACGGTCAAACTTGCGGTTATCACGTTCCACTGACTGCCAGTGAATAGGTGGGTAACTTCCGTTATATCGTGACGGACACTTTTGCTTAATGTAATTTTAATTGGAATTAAAGCTCCATAAGTTTGGTGTCGTGGATTGATCGAAGTAGTGGTCCGTCTTTTAGATTCGTTATCTTTTGAACAACGAAATACCAAACTACCCCGTGAAATGTCCCCATCTCAATATTTCAAGACTACTTCGAGATCGAACCCTTGGTAGGGGACGGTCAAGGTTAATAACAACACCACTTGTACGTTAACATACCTTTCGGTTTTAAGTATCCTATCATAATGGAACACGCAATAATAAAATTGGATAACCTTATTTTTTGCAATATCCCTACGGGTTATTCCTATTGATGTCCCCATCTCAAACTGACAACCCACATTGCCAATTCACCTAACCACTTTCCCTACAGCGTTGCCCTCGGTACTAAAGGTTAAGCGGTATCCCGCTTGTGTACTCAATCTCGACAAGTCCGAAGACTCACCAAGACGCAAACCCAACACACTAAGGGTTCACTTTATCCCACTTTCGTGGTTTATTTTAATGGACCATACACGGCCCAATGACTTAATTTAGTTTCACATATAAAGAAAGGGAGGTGTTACTTCGCTTTTTTTAACTGTGACGACTGTTTCGGTCGGATTTAGATTTTCAAAGAACGTTTCAGGTCTTTTCCTGATTTGTTTTACAAAGTTAAGTCTTTTTTTTTGATTAGACAAGTCCTTTATTGTTTTTTTTAGTTTTTTTCTACGTACACATCATATGTTCCGTATTTTCTAGCCATAATCTCAGCAAACTCTACGTTTGGTGTGTACACTTTCTGACCTTTATCATCTGTGTAGGTATAGATCTCAACTACTTCGTTTGTAATTTCAGACATATTTAATAAATCAATTTTTTATACTAATCGGGTCTTTTCCTGATTGTTTTACAAATTTATACATTTATATTTGTTTAATCAAGTGAATTAATAAAAAAATATAGAAATTTTGTTAGAAGTAATATATAAATACAACTTAGTTTAGTAAAATCAGAGTTTTTTGTAAAAAAAATTATATTCTTTTAAATTTTCTAAGATTTTATAATTTAACCCCTCATTTATTCTGTTGGAATGTAAATTATTTTTATTTGTTATAGACGATAAAATCTTATACCCATATTCAATCGCAATGTCTTCTGTTTTTTTTCTGATTATTTTACCAAACCCATTATTCCTATATTTCTCAACAATAAATAAACTATGTAAAAATATAGTTTCATTTTCTTTTATAAAATCATAATCATTATAATCTTCAATATTTGATATCTCGTTTTCTATTTTACTATCGTAATCATATGCGGTATCAACATCAACTAAAAAGATGTGTCCTATTTCTTTATGTGTTTTTTTTTCATTAATTATTAATTTAATTCCCGGCCATTCTTTTATTTTTCCACTATAATTAAAATAGTACAATTGGTTGTTCATATAAAAAAAATTAAAATGAATTTTGTCAGAGGTATTTTATAAATATGTCATTGTTAATTAAAAGTGCAGTATTTTTTCCTTTATTTCACCGTCTTTATCAATTTTTCTTAATTTACTATGTAACCAATTGACAAACATTCTTTTGTCTTCCAAAAATTTATCCCCGTCTTCACCATCTTTTAGTGGTATTTCAACAACTTTACTAGCTCCCGGTAAATAATATGAACCCGTATTTTTTTTACAAAACTTTAATGTTCCGTTATCACCAATTAATATTAAATCATAAACAATATTATCACAATCAATACCATTACCATCAACTATAATATATTCTAAATCTTTAAATGGGCTGTATGTTCTATATCCGTCTTTTTGTGGCCACATTTTTTCGTGTTGTTCTTTTAACCCTTTGAACCAATCTTGTGGTTGTTCTAAATCCGGTTGTAGTCTATAATCTGTCGTTAATTCTTCCCCCTTTTTAATGTTTTTAGATGCGACTAAATATCTTTTATTGTCTATTCTTTCATTATGGCAGTTAGGTTCGTCTTTATGATTATGCGTGCGACCAAGTTCTGTAAAATCATAATCAACGCGCATTTTTTTAATTATATGTAATAGTCCGATGGTTTCTCCCTTTTTTAAATCTTTTTTTGCAAAAACACCTTTACCCCCTAATTTGCTTTCGTCGACATAATATTTTTTATTACTTTCTTTAGATTCTTTTAGATTAGTTGGTGACCCAATTTTATTATTTAAAATATTAACAAATTCCTGTTGTATTTGTTTTACAACATCTACGTAAGTTTTGTTTGATTGTGAAACAACTGTTTCAGTTGATGGTAATGGTGATCCCCCTTCTTTTTTAATCTGATTCATTGCCATCTCAATTTGTTTGTCTGACAATCTACCGTAAGTTAACAATTTTGACTTAATGTCATTTAAAAATGAATTTTTTCCTGAATAATTAGCGATTGGTAATAACTCACTAGGAATATTATCCGTTTTACCACCTTTATTATCCCTATATAAAAAATTTAGACCTGAAATGTTGGTTATACATTTGTGTCCTCCTGAGTTTGCTCTTATAACGTCAAATCCATTAACAGAAACTTTATCCAATAATTCTTTTTGTTTTTGAGATAACCCCCTATAAAGTTTGGAGGATATGTTGTTTAAAATCTCTTTTAAGTTTTCTCCTCCGTCTATTTTATAAGATGGGCTTTCACCATAGATAGCTTCCATATCTTTAAAGGTAAAACCAACTGAACTAAAATCGGCTTCTTGTTCTGCAACCCTTTTTATAACACCAAAGGTTATTTTTAAACCTTCAAATTCTTTTCTAAATACATCTAATACCTCATCTTTTATTTCACCTAAATTTACACCTTTAAGTGCTCTATCTTCTTTAAATGGGTTGCAGGATGCTTGAACCATACCCATCGGCATTCCCGTCACAAGGAAATCGGAGTCTGGATTGTTTTTAAATGGTGTGTATCTATCATAAGCACCTGACTTTGTTGTGCTACCAAAACCATATTGAGAGATAATATTACCAAGAGTTTCTACACCCTTTTCTTTTCTACTTTGTATATAATTTTCCTTGTTTTTTGTTAGTTGTTCAGGATCAACATATCCCTTTTCAATCGCTTCTTTTTTAATATTATTTAAAATACTTAAAAGAGATGGTTGTGAGTTTAACACAAGGTTTTCCAAAAATCTTGGTTTGTTTTTATAGGCTAATAATAGTTTGTTTACAACTAACCCCATTAACATTTTGTTTCTTTTTAGTGAACTATCTTTATCGTATTTGTATAAATAATTCATAACCATTTCTGGTGTTATCTGATTTACCGCAAAGTTTGCTGAATCAACGGTTGATATTAATAAAATATCATCGGATGGGAAAATCTCTTTCGGTGATACCACTTGTGATATGGTTTCCACGTTTGATCTTGATGATTTAAAATTTGTTGCCGTATCTTTTTCAACGCCAGCTTGTGTGTCGTGGTGATCGGTATGAATAACAAACATTGGTTTTCCGTGAGCAAAATCAACAAGAACCGGCATTACTTCACCTTCACCTTCAGGTTTTTTAATGGCGAATTCTTTAGATCCGTATTGTATTACTTCAGCATCAACAACTTCAATACCGTATTTTTCAAGGTAGTTTTTCATTGCCAATGCGGTTGTTACTCCGTCAAGTCAAAGGTCCTGGTGAAAGTAGATTTTCGCCTTTTTGTATCTTTTGGCGATAGAGTTAATATCTCTTAATCCACTTTCAACCAGGACAAATTTATTTTTTCTGGTCATAATTTATTGTTTTTTTAATAAATACCTCTTAAAACAAAAAAACCAACATTTACTGTTGGTTTTCTTCTGATACTTCTTGTAGTGTTTTAAAATATTCAACCCTTGTTTTTGCAACTTCAGTGTAGTTTGGTGATAGTTCTATTCCGATCCATCTGCGACCCAAGATTTCCGCAGCGACTAAACTAGTTCCGCTACCAGCGAACGGATCCAAAATCACATCGTTTTTGTAGGATAATATTTTTATTGCTTTCGTTGGTATGTCCATAGAGAAGGTCGCCTTAGTTAGACTCTTCGTATCGGCGAAATAGTTCCACTGACCAAAGACTAACTCCATAAATTCTTTCTTGTCTTGTTCCTCGTATACTACTTTTTTCTTAAATGTCCCATCTTCTTGTTCTATGTCAGTAGGAACTCCTTTCCATTGTGGTTCTCCTTTAACCTTTTTGATGTGTAGTTTTTTGTAAGCCAAAATAACACACTCTTTCGGGTTATAGATATACGGGCTGGATGGACTCATCCAAGATCCCCATGCTGTGGTCTTACTACGATGAGGTGATTGTTCTTCTAAATCAACAATACCAAAGAATCCAAATCCTATTTTTTTCATTATCTGATACATCTCTGAAACAAAGAAGATTCTCCCTCCTTTCTTTTGTCTGTTAATTTCATAGGGTATGTTTAACGCCATACGTCCGTCATCTTTCAATACGTTATACGCTTCAGTTAACCAATTTCTTGCAAATACCAAATATTCCTCAAAGTTAACATCATCATCGTGAACATCATACGCAATACCCACGCCATACGGACAACTAGTAACTATCAAATCAATGGATCCTTCAGGTATTGTTTTCATAACCTCAATACAATCTCCATTAATTATTGTACCCATAATATCTTCTAAATTCCTCATATTTTTCTTTTTTTCTTTTTAAATAAATTTTAGCGTTTTCATAAATGTAGTTATAAAATTTTTTATTATCCAACTTATTCTGAATTTGTAATTTAATTTTGGAGTACAAATTTATTTTTATACCATTCTCATTTAACTCGTCAATTATAAACTTTTGGAATTGGTCTGAGGCTGAAACTATTTGAGTTTTAATTACATATTTATTTGGGTTAAATGAAAATGACCCGTCCCCATCAAAATAACCCCTTATAAAATGTGGAATCATTTTTTTTTCAATATTTGGTCTTTCAATAGTGAAAGTTTTACGACTATGAACCCCTTGTCTTTTTATGGACTCAACTATTTTTGATGAGTACATTGCTAAATGAGCCATATTAGATATCGATATACCCCCCTTATATTTAACTTTACTCTGACTCTCTTTAATTAAATGATTAGACCCAACACATTCTCTAAATAAAATTAAGTGTTCAATATCTTTAACAGATAGTTTCATTTCCAATGAATTTCCACTTTTTCTTTCTCGTATGTAACCGTCAGCATATAAAAACCCCAACCAATAAGCCTTCTCTTCGGTGTTGATGTTATCAAAATAACTTTCATTAACATTATATCTCCTATTAGTTAATACAATACCATTTGATTTAATAATTCTACTAATAGTAGCACTTGATACGTTAAAATGTTTAGCAACTTTATGTATACTTTTCAATAAAATATATTGATTAACAACATCATTTTCATCTAATACTAACTTCTCCATACTAATAAATATCAGTCAATTTAAGAAAGTTTCTATCATTTTTTTAATATTATTTTATTGTTTAATATGGTTTGGTCGTTTAAAAGTAGATCGGGTGTTGTTTTAATCATTAAAGCCATATTACTTTTTGATCTTAACGAATTTTTATTCTCAAACGTATCTATTTTAGTTGGAAACCTAGTCACTGAAGTATAGGTACCCGTCTTTAGTTTATCAATATCCCTATCACCAAACTTCCTAATATCATCTAAATAAAAAATAGGTGTTTTTCTTGTTAATACCTTACCTTTAAAAGAAACCCAATCATATTCGTAATGGTTGTTTTGGTATAGTTTTTTAATTGAGTTCTTGAGTGCTTGTTCTAAATATTCAACACTCTTAAAATCACACTGAAATTTAATGATGTAGTTGGCATAGTCTTCCGTTATTAATACGTTACTAATACCTTCTTGTTCTTGTAGGGTTCTTTTAAACTCTCCGATCTTAGTTCTAATGTCTGACACCTTTGGTACCTTTTCTCCGTATAAACTATCTAAAGCAAGTATTGAGGTGACCTTTGTTTTGCTAGCACTAAGATTTATAACATATTTAAAGGTACCTGATCCATCTAAATTAAACTTTAGGTCTTCAATTATTTCAATACAGGATGTCAAAAATAATATTAGACAAAAATATAGATATCTCATTATTTTTCCAATGTTTTAATATGATGTTGCAAGTACCACAACGCCTTTTTAAGGTCCTGCAATTCTTTATCACTATCTTTCTTACCGGCTCTTGAGATGTACTTTACCGTATTACCAAGTGAGAACCCTAAATCCCACGCATCAATCACCTTGATTGCTTCATATACGTTCTCCAATCCCCCATAATGTTTTGGGTGGTTTACCTGTTCCTTACTCATAAATCCCTAATTCCAATAAATAACCTCTTACTTTTTTTCCAAGCTCCATATCATTTGGGTATTTTCTAACCAAATTGATTATGTGTTGTGGGTCAACATTAATTTTTTTCTTTTGATTGTCTGAATGTTTGTATCCAAACTCTTTTTCTTGTCTTAACTCGTTTAATGATCTTTGTTTTACTACCATGACTTTTTTATTTTAATAATAAAAAACTAAGATATATTAGTCAAATTTTTATGTCTAATAATTTTTGATTGAATCATATAATTCATTATTTTTCTTTTTGCGATAGGAAGTAAAGTTTCTTTAAGGGGGTAATTGTTGTTGTGTTTAACCCTAAAAACAATTAACTTACTATGAATGTTATTGTCTTTTAGATTTTTGATGAGTGATCTTTTTACTTCTTTTAATTTTTCATTAAAATCTCCTTTAGGGCATTCACATATTTTTTTTATGTGACATTTTGTTTCTAAATTACCCTTTTTAATAAATTTAACCATAAACTCATATAGGTAGGTTTTATCTTTATAATCTAAAAAGAAAAGACCTTGTTTGGGGTCAATACTTTTTGAGTTTTGTATTGGGTCTATTGATACCGCATCGTTAACGATGTCCCAGATCGCCTTTGCGTGGTTGAAGTAGTCTTTTAATTTATCGGTTGTATACTTACAGATATGATAAATTTCAAGGATTTCCTCTTTTGTCAGGAGTGGGCAATCAACCGGTATTAAGTCAGATATTAATATCTCATCATCGGGATCCTTTAACGTTCTGTTCATTGTTAAATATTGACCTTTTTCAATTAAAAGATTAATACTAGCCAGGTGTAACGATATCTCTTGGAATTGGGGATATAATTTTAAATTATTTAGATTTTTATCTAACTTTTGTAGATAATCTAAAAGCACATATTGTTTGTGCTCTAAATCTATGGGTTCTTGAAATAACCAGTTAGTTTCCATTAATGAAATATAGTAAAATAATTTGTAGGTGTAAATTATTAATTTTCTCTCATTACGTGATACCAACTACCATTTACCTTATTTTCATCATCTCTACCGTCGTATCTGTTTAAAATTTGTCCGTAACCATCATAATTTATTATATATTTAAAAAGCTCGTCCATATCTATAAAATCTAAAATTAATTTAGGGTCGTAACCGGTATTTTTTAAATATTGTGGAAACTCATCCACTTCATTATCTACAAAACTCTCTGTGGTTGCCTCAACCTCATTAAAATCGTAATCACCTTCAGGGTTTTCTTCATTATGTTCTATTAAACTCTCATAATCAGAAATATGGTTTCTTATTTCAACCTCCTGTTCTTCGGTTAGATTTTCCGCATTTAATTTATTTTCTAAATTTGATATGGATTTTCTATATACCTCATTGTATTTCATTTGTTCATTAGATTGTGTTCTACTGACCCCATAATCTTCAGGACTATCCCATATCATAACACTAAACTCATCATATAACCATTTTCTCGCTTCATCCTCATCCACAAAGTCTTCCCATACTTCGGGTCTAAATGCTTCATACCCTAACTCATCAACAGTATTCTGTAAAGATTCTTTAGCCGCATCATCAATCTTATCATTATCACAGACAAAATATTCTTGCTCAAAAGCGTTGTTACCCAACCAAATATAATATCCACCATATGTACTTCTATATAACGGAAAAATATAATATTTATCCTCACCTTTCTCAACGAAACCTTCACTCATCAGATGATTAAACAATGCTTCGGTTTCGTTTGAAATAATGTCATCGTTTTCAATGTTCCACGCACCGTCATTTCTAAGTTTAGTTAGTTGTTCAAGACGACCTTCAAGTTCTTTCCTTTTTTCCTCTTTTTGCATTTCACTATTGTAATATGAGAAATGACCTTTAACTTTATTTTTATCAAAATGTTTTACACTTGAGTATGATATATCTAACTTACCGTCCACATAATCAATACTATCTATATTTTCAATGTCTTTTCTACCTGAAAGATTTAAATCACCAGTAATTTTAATCTTTTTACCTCCATATTCTTTAAGTTTTTTTATACGATTACTTTCACCACCAACATCCCTTAGTAGAGCAGAATACTCATTAGGACTGATATCAACCCATTCTTCCGTTTCTTCCTTTAATATTCTTAATATTGTTTTTCTCATATTTTATAAATAGTTTATATTTACAAATGAATAATCGTAAATTATAAATATTTATATACATAATAAACTAATTAAAAATTATAGTCATGGGGTGTGGATGTAAAAACAAAAACAATGGTCAACAGGTGCAAGAACAACCAGTACAAACTCAACAACAACAAAACAATGAGTCTGTTAAGAGTGCGGTAACTAAAATTGTTGAGAAATACTACAACAAAAAATAAAAACTATTTAACCTATATTTTATTTTAATTAAAATTAAATAAAATAAAAAATAAATAAGTTAATATGGGAACAATTGAGGTTTATAACTTCTTAGACGGTAAAAATCTATGTAATATTTTTGCAAGTCTTATTGTAAATGAAATAAATAAAACATTTCCTAATGCGAATACTGAAATAACGGTAGTAAACATTAGGAATTTTTTTATTGTACGAGGTAGAACAACATCGGATGTTGTTTTAAATTTATCAGATATCTTAATAAATTTTTTAAAGTCTTATGATGACACACTAATTAATGTAATCAAGGTTATTGATGTAATTAATTATAACGTTGAGTTTGACAATAGGAATATGGATATTGGATATCATTCAGATAAGTTATATGAAAAGGAAAAAATAGATCTTCAGGTATTTGTTAATTCTCACGCCAAAAATAAATTATACTTCAACGTTAAGTTGGAAAAGTCAAATAACTATTTATATTTTGATTGTTTATTTCCTAATATGGATGAGGTTAAACAAGTACTGTCCGATAAGTTTCCTAACCACCAAATTATAAAAACCGACCTTAGTCAGGAGGTGTACGTTTCAGATCGTTATTACGGTTTATCAAATGATAATGAAAAAATGTATCACATTTTGTTACGTTATATTTCATATAATGTTTTCTTATTAGGAATTTCAAAAGAGTTAAATATGAAACTATATAGTAAGTATAGACCGTTTGAGATTGATAATTTAAATTCTGAATTTGAAATCCTGAATGATAACCATACCGTTAGAACAACTTGGTTACGGTCACTTATATTGGATGTATTTCCTTTCACATACAAAAATTTGGTTGACAGTTTTGATATGTCTAATTACGACACAATTAATGAGATCATCTCTCCAAATGATAAATTATTGTGGGAAAAATTGGATATGGTTAGTGAAATGGTATTGTTATAACAAATACCGTTTCACCATTTTAACCCCCTCATAGATATCATCAAAATCTCTATCAGGAGCAAGTAACTCTACGTTTGTTGCATTATCTTTATCATCCAATGTTAATAACATCAATGAGGGCACATAATCGTTTTCAGTTACTTTTGAAAACTCATCATACTCTTCTTGGTATTCGTCAATATCCCTTTCTAAGAAGGGGATGTTTTCTTTTTCTAATTCTTCTTTAATCATAACACAAAAAGGACATCCCTTCATCGTATATACTACCGTAACTTTCATATCAATCTATTGTAAAAAATTTATTTAACCCTCTTAATAGTAAAAAAATATTATTAGGATTATCTATGTCATATAGAATAAATAACCTGTATACCCTCTCATTATTTATTTTACTAAAAAATAACACAATGTCGTCAGAACCGTATCTTAATAACCCCTCCTTTATATGTGTTGTTTCACCATCAAAATAAGAACTTGACCACAGTATTTTGTTTTTTACTTTTAATTGGTCAATACAATCTGCAATAACATTTTTAGTTTGTATTGTTGATGGGTATTCTGAGTTTTTTTTCACATAATTTTCAATTATATGTTCAGGTATTTTAAATTCTTTTCTTTCTTCCATAATTAAAAGAGTTCATCAAATAGATTATAATTGTCTAACTCGTCTAGTAAATAGTCACTAACCGTATTTTGATTTTCCCACACTGGATACATATTATGTATATTATCTTCGTTTTTAAATATTGCGACCTCTTTAGATGATTTACCGTTTGGATATTTCTTTACCATTGTAGGTAAATTAATTATTTCTTTACTGTAAAGGTAGTTAGCAAAATCCAACAATTGTCGTATCGGTTCCGACCATTCATCGTCTAACCCTTTATTGTATTTACCTAATTTTTGCACCACTTTCAGTTGTTTGGTATCATATCTAAATTCTATCGTGGCCCTGTTGTCACCATTAATATGTTCTTTTCTTAGCGAAACGATAAAACAGTACGGGGATTCACTATAAGTCCTAACGCAGTTACTCTGATGCATTGACTCCTCCTCGTATTGTTCGGTTGTTTTTAATAATACGGGGTAGTAAGTTTCACCTTCGTGGTTAATTGGTTTTTCAATTAAATATGCGTCATCCCCATAAAATCTTGTTACCAAACCTGAACGATAGGACTGGGTAAGTGTTGACCACTCTGAGTGTTCTTTTACGTAATCATCATAGTTTGTTGCTGTAATTTTAACGTTTTCACCATATCTCTGTAAATTTGTTTTATATTGGATGTGGTCGTTCAACGAGTTTAATAGTGTTTCAGTATTGGTTGTGTTTAAAATTTTAACAATATTTTCTTTTTCTTTTTTACTGATGTTTTCAATTATTGATCCATAATACCCAAAATGATTAGGTGTTTCCTCACTTAAAAATGATTCACTGTTAATTGTATTAAACAAATCTTGACCAAATGTTTCATAAAAAATCTTAATCCCATTAAGATCAATATTATCATACTTATTCAACAGTTCTCGGATTTTAGTCCCCTTAAAGTTTTGTGATTTCATAAACCAAGTAACTAAATTATTACCGTGTTGTCTAATCTCTTTTTTAGGTGTATAAAAGATTTTGAATTTTGAGAACGCATCCGGATATTTAATACCTGAAGATTTTAAGTATAATTGGTAGAATTTATCTTCGTGTGATAAATCTTCTTTATCAAATTTAAGTCCTGATCTTTCGGAAACTCTATCTAAAAAAAGACTCATTACCTCATCTCTAAGTTTTAAATTTTCATTGTTATATTTCTCATCACTTTTAACAAAATGTGATGTTTGGATATAAACCATTATATTTTTTAAATCTGTCTTATGTACGGACATCTTAGATTTAATCTTGACCTTTCTTTTAAGTATGAGTTCTCCCGAATAAAAAGTTTTTCTTTTAATATTATAAGTCAAATAATATATCTCCCGTCTAACTCTAAAATATTTTTTTGAAACGTCTCTACTGTTGGTATAATAAAAGACTTTTAATGCTATTTTATTTTCATTTTCTTCAATCACCAAAGTCTTTCTATGCATGTGTAACTCAGCAAATGGGTTTCCGTAGTTTTCTAAAAAAACAGTTTCATCGTATGATTTAAATTTTGTTTTAAACCCACCTTGAGCCCTAAATTGGTACTTTTCTCCTACATTAAAAATGTCGTCTATATCAACACTTTTGTTCTCAATTTCATTGAAATTTTCAAAGACTTCGGTTCTATAATTAACATCTTGTACTTTAAACAAGTTTGTCATTTCAGACATAAAAATAATATTATAAGGTTACTAATTCATACATATTAATCCCATGTGGTGTTCCATATATGGGATTACTTTATCAACATTGTCACTTGTACCGTTTAGTTCTAAAATTAAAGATATAAGTTGTTTTCTTGTCGGTTCTAAAGGTTTTTCATCTTCTGTGGAATTTAATTCAACAATTTTTCTTACCCCGCCAAAAAACTTATCAGAGTCTATATCACCAATGAGTTTTTTTAACTGTTCGGGATTTTTGTCAAAAAACCCCTTAAAGTTCGTCATATAAATTTCAATATCTAAGTTACCCATAATTTAATTTTTTTACATTAATCAAAGATAAGAAATTTTTTTGATTTTTACCCTTTTTTAATTCAAATAAAGATGAAAATGATCATCAGTCTCATTTCTTTGTTTAAAAGATTCCGGCACAACACCTTCCGTTCTACTATTCTTCAAAACGACTATTGTTAACTGTGGTGAATCAACCAAACATTCAGGTATACTTTGAAGGTTCGGGCTATCCGTTATAGATAAGAACTTTAAATTTTTTATCTTACAAACACTATCAGGTAAGTTAGTGACACAATTAGATAAGTGTAAACCAATTAACGATGTGTAATCACCAATATCGTCAGGAATAGGTAAATTAAACGATTCTTTTCCTACGTTTAAAAAACTAAATCTCCTAATGTTTTTAGGTAACATAGTATAAAGATCATCAAACCCATAAAGACCGATAAACTTAGACGCCGCACTACCATCTGGATATGTGATTGACACCAAATTGTCTTGACTAACTAAAGATTGACTAGCAAGTCCTTTAGCAAACTCAGGTTTAAAGAACGCTTTAAGTCCTGGTTCATTTTCATTTAAAAAATCAACCAAATTGATATTTCTATCGTCAGGTGTCATATATTGATTAGATGGGAAATGGAATTGTAATCTATATGCTGGAAGTCCTGATTCCAATCCAATATCCATTGAACCTGTGAATGGTCTTGGTGAGTTAGGTATTAAAACATATAAAGGTCCTTGTTTAATGTATGTGTTGAAGTATGTAAGACCTGGAGACGACGTACACCATCTTGTTTCACCATTTTGTACATCCTTATGTTGTCCACCGTAGAAACAAGCCGCATTTTTACCCAATTCTCCTTGATCTGAAATTCTAACAACAGTCCATTCACTACCACGATAAACTACCTCACCACCAGGATGTTCATAAGTTTTAGACGCTTCTTTTTTCTCATCTTTAGTCGCTCTAGTTTTTTCTAATGAAAAGTCTTTTACTTGATCATAAAGAGTTTCAGGTGTCAATTTATTAATATCTCTCGCCTCTTGTGGTAATCTATTTTTAAATCGTTCAAACTTCATTAAGTCACCAGTAATTTTATATAAGTCTTCCATAAAAAGTAATTGAGATTGTTCAATTGCACGTTTTACCGCTGGACTATTAGGGTCTGTAATCCCACTCATATCAACATTAGGTGTTACATAATTTTTAAGTATCCATTGAGTGTATTTACCAATTTTTACTTTCTCTATGTCTTCCGGTT
>Ga0049080_10000178_pt1 | contig 20697 bp, 27 predicted proteins | sample GreLakmeER15MSRF_FD_66716 | JGI IMG/M metagenome (GOLD analysis project Ga0049080, IMG submission 66716) | Freshwater lentic microbial communities from great Laurentian Lakes, MI, USA - Great Lakes metaG ER15MSRF | ecosystem: Environmental > Aquatic > Freshwater > Lake | place: Great Lakes... | reverse complement strand
TCTAGGGTTTCGACTCGTTAGACTGTCCTAGCAGACGCATACAAGACTAACGAGTCATTTACTTTGTATGGAGGAAAATAATAATGGGACAAACAACTTTTTCAGGCCCGGTAACATCAAAGGCAGGTTTTAATTCTGATGACACACTAAATTCTACTGATTTAGCATCAGGCTCTTATAATTTAACAGACTTTACTGTACGCCCTGCTGTAACCTATACAGGCACGGTAGCAGCTTTAGTAGGCGCAGTAAATCAACGCACAGCGGGTGTTTCAGGTGGTAACATTTTCGGATGTTATGCTCAAACATCATTTTCTAATAACCCAACAAGCACACTAACAGGTTTAAACACTGCTGTTTATGGCGTGGTTGACTGTGGTTCTAGCACATCTATTGGAGCAGCTTACGGAGCAGTTTTTGATTTTGCGCAATTTGCAGGAACAAGAGCTTCAGCACCAAAAGCATTTATAGGGTTCGGTGAAGAATCTTCTGCAACTAATCCTTGTTTAAATTTACTTGAAGTTGGTAGAACTGGCAAAAATGTGGCTGCAGGTTTAGCAGTTACAGCAGGAACAGCATCTACCCCTGCAGGTCAAATTAGAGTTTTAGTAAATGGTTCTATTCGTTATATCCAATTATATTCAACCTCAATATAATGACTGAACACGATATACAAGAAAGACTTAAATCTTTGGACGCCCAACGTATTCAAATGGAAGCAAATCTAAATGCAATAGGTGGGGCTATCCAAGAGTGCCATTTTTGGTTAGCAAAGTTCAGTCAATAACGAAAAAGGAAAATAAAATGGGTCAATTTAAACCGATGGTAAAAATGGAGACCACAGAGCCTTCAGTAATACTGAAACTCAAAAGTGGTGGTCATGTGAACATGAAGAAGGGTGGTAGCACCTCTCATGGTCATAAAGCAATGGGTAGGGCTGACGGCGGTATCATGGACGCACTAGCTGGAACACCGTCACTTGTTGGTCGTCCTGCTATGGCGGCTCCAGTCCAAAAGATTGGCAAGCCATCCATGTCAGCACGCCGTAAGGCAATGATGGCTAAGCCAGCAATGTCAATGGCACCTGTTATGAAAGAAGGTGGCAAGGCTGATATGGCTCAAGACAAAGCTATGGTCAAGAAAGCCTTCAAGCAACACGACGCTCAACAACACAAGAACGGTAAGGGAACTAAATTGGCGCTTAAAAAAGGCGGCAAGATGGCTACTGGTGGAGTCGTTCTTGGTAATGGTGGCGGTTACAAGACTGGTGGCGTTGTCCTAGGCAATGGCGGTGGTTACAAAGATGGTGGTATGGCTTGCGCTACTGGTGGAGTTGCCTTGGGTAACGGTGGTGGCTACAAAAAAGGGGGTAAGACCTCAAAAAAAGCCTACGCGGCGGGGGGTACTGTTAATTCAGGCAAACCTGTCGCGATGCCTCAAGGTAGCAAGAAGCCACAATCACCTGTAAGCATCAGCAAGCTAGCTGGTACCTACAAGAAGGGTGGTAGAGCAACTCCTGCTGAGAAACGCGAAGAGTCTGCATTCAATTCAGAGAATGCTACTGCTATGCGTCAATCTAAGGCTGACAGCAACCTGAAGTATAGGGATGGTGGTGCTGCCATGGACGCTCCATTTGGTACATTTGAGGATGAGGATAGCGGTAGTGCAGGTATGGGTAACAATGGATTGCCTATTTCTGAAGGCTCTATTTCTGAAGGAGAGGCCAGAAGGATGGCTAGAATGCCAATGAAAGCTGGACGCGCGGCGGAAGCCAATCGTATCCGTCAATCCTTGTCGCGGTCTGATGCCTATGAAGGAGCTTTAAAGTCCACTCCTAAAGCGGTCATTTCTGAAAGGAAGAAAGTAACTGTAGTGCCTAGAGAGGCTAAAGTTACCACTGGAGCTGGGGGATATGGAGTAACAGGAACCCCAGAAGAAATGGAACGTGCATTGAGCAAGGTAGATGAACGTGGTTATCCACTAAAGCCGTAAAGTAACAAAATAGATGGGGGGTTCGCCCCCCCACTTATCACTGGAGGTAGAATGAGTACACTAACAAATGTTTTCTCAGCTAACATAAGTTCTACTGGGACTATTTACGCTGGTGCAACAAACCTAGCTGGGTATCAGGTTTTGTCTGGTGGTACAGCTGGAGATATAGAGTTTCGTGATGGAGGTTCTGGCGGAACCGTTTTGTTGACAATAAGCATTGCCACCACAGCCAATCCGTTTGCAAATCAAATCCCCGGAAACGGAATTAGATTTAATACAGACATTCATGTGACGCTACCAGCAAGTGCGTCAGTAACTGTTTTCTGCGGATAATGCCAAGCAAATCACCATCTCAGCACAAACTTATGGCGGCTGTCGCACATAACCCTGCGTTCGCCAAGAAGGTGGGCATTCCTACAAAAGTGGGAAAGGAGTTTACCAAAGCTGACGAAGGTAAGAAATTTAAAGGGGGCGGTTTATATGAAAACATTCATCGCAAACAGCAAAGAATTGCTGATGGCTCTGGTGAACGTATGCGTAAGGTTGGTTCAAAAGGTGCCCCAACTGCTGAATCATTTAAGAAGTCAGCCAAAATAATAAAAAGATAGTACCAAAAGGTCATGTAAGGTACAATAATAAAACAAGCACTTGGTAAATTTAAATGGCTTACTCAGGCACAGTTGGCACAACGGTAATCAATGTTCAGAAGCTCATAGACCATGGGGCTAGGCGTTGTGGAAAGCTAGCTGAAGAGCTGACCTCTGAGCAAGTTCTATCAGCTCGTGAATCCCTGTACTTCTTCCTATCTAGCCTGATTAATATCGGCATCCAATACTGGGCTATAAACAAAGAGGTTATAGGACTAACCCCAAACCGTTACATATACAACCTACCCAAAGGCTCAGTTGATGCCTTGAATGTGCTGTACCGCACCATGGAACGCCCAACAGGGCAATATACTACCTCTGCTGGTGGTGTAGTAGCCAATGTGTACGATGGTGACACTTCAACCTTCTGCGTACAGAACTCAGCGAATGGCAACATCGCAGTCAATTACGGCACAAACAATCCTCAGTACATTGGCTCTATAGGAATACTCCCTTATGTGGCTGGAGGCGGTAGTGCTGTATTGAACTATGTATACGAATTCTCTACAGATGGCAGTACATGGAACAACCTTTACACTGGAACTGACGTAGCAGTCTCAGACAATGAGTGGGTATGGCAAGATATAGACCCCGGACAGAATGTTTTGTACTATCGGATGAGGGCTACAGGCGGTACTACGTTGAGCCTGAGAGAGCTGTATTTTGGCAATAACAGCACAGAGCTACAAATGTCACGACTCAACCGTGACGACTACACTAACCTACCCAACAAGAATTTCACAGCCAATCAGCCATTCCAATACTGGTTCGATAGGACAATACCTTTGCCTACCGTGTATCTTTGGCCTACCCCATCAGATGCCTTCGTGCAGATGACAGTGTGGTACTCACGCCAGATAGAGGACGTTGGCGCTCTCACAGACGAACTAGAGATACCTCAGCGTTGGTACGAGGCTGTCTTGATGAACCTGTCTCACAGGATGAGCCTAGAGCTACCACAGGTGGGTTTGGATAGGATTCAGTACCTAGAGAAAATGGCTGTACAGTATCTTAATGAGGCTGAGCAGGAGGAGCGCGACAAGTCGCCTATCTACTGGGCTCCCAATATTTCCGTTTACACAAGGTAATCAATGAGTTACGTAACAATATGAATCATATTTTAACATACCATCGTCTTATTGCTAAAGCAAAGGGGCGTACCCGTCCAGATGGGTATGTTGAAAAGCATCATATTATGCCTAGGGCATTAGGTGGTTCAGATAATAGTGATAATCTTGTAACCCTAACATCTAGGGAGCATTTTATTGCCCATATGTTATTAGCCAAGATGCACGGTGGAGTAATGTGGCAAGCTCTTGTTATTATGAAAGGCGGCAATAGGTATGTTAATGCAAGGATGTTTGAGGTTGCCAGAAGAGTTGCTCCAATAGAACGTGAAAAAGCAATTGCTTTAAAAAGACAGTCAGACCCTGTATTTGATAATTACATGAATAAAGTAAAATCAAGTGCTACCAAAAATCGTCAAGAAGGATATCAGGCCAAGGCAGGTCAAGAATTTAAAGTTAGATTTGCAAATGATATTGAGTATGCAAATATCATTAGAATTAATAGAGCAAAAGCACAAGAAAAAAGCGCAGAGTCGGTAAGGCAAAAATCTGCAATCAAGGCACAAAAAGTTTTAGAGTTGAGACTTGATGGTTTAAAATACAATGATATAAAAGACATTGTAAGATGCTCTATGGGATTTATTTCCAAAGTGGTAAATTATGCCCATATTTCTTGATACACGTGGTCTTACATCTTTAGCGATAGGAGTTTGTGACCGCTGTAAGGTTAAGAGGGCGTTTGTAACGCTAGGGCCTGACCCCAACTTCCCCGGACTTCGGGTATGCGAGGAGGGATGTAAGGATAACTTCGACCCCTATCGCTTACCAGCACGTAAGACAGAACGTATTAATTTAAGGTTCCCACGCCCAGACGTTAGTGTGGCGCTTGACCCTAATGCACTTGTTACTACTGGCAATGCACAGCTTGTTATTTCTCCAGAACAGAACACGCAAACGCCTGAAGATAATGGTAATCTTGACAACTTAAATCTGAGTCCCTAAATATGGCAAATGTGCAAATAACGCAATTACCCTCCGCAGGAGCTATTACTGGCACCGAGGCTGTACCTATCGTACAGAATGGGGTGACAGTACAGACTACTACGTCGGCAATATCATCCTCCCCTAACCAAACACAGACCTTCTTAACTGTAAACGCAGAGGCTACTCTAGCTAACAGTAGATACGTTGGAGTTGGCTCTGGATTGCAGATTACTGACGGCGGAGCGCAGAGTCTTCTACAGATTAATCTAACAGGCGCGGCACAGGCTCTAGGAACGCTAGGAAACGGTTTTGTTGTAAAGACTAGTGCTAGTACCCTAGCCAACAGAAACATCGCTGTAACAGGCTCAGGATTGGCTGTAACCAATGGTGATGGTCAGTCTGGCAATCCAGTTGTAGCTTTGGCTGGTTTACCGCTATCTTTATCACAAATGATAGGGACTGGCTTAGTTGCCATGAACGCTAGTACGACCCTAGCACCAGTTACTATTGTTGGTACAACCGACCAAATATCTGTCGCTAATGGCAATGCATCTGCTGGCAATCCGACGATAGCTATATCTAGCAACCCAGTATTGCCCGGTGTAGCTGGCGTGTCATTGCCTAGTGGGACTACGGCTAATAGGGCTGTGTCTCCACCAAATGGCACTATTAGATACAACACAGACAACTCTACATTAGAGGGTTACACCGCTAACGCATGGAACTCTATAGCGGCAGGACTTGGCGTTACAGCCGTAACGGCTGGCACAGGATTAGATGTAGGCGCAGGCCCACAGGGTACAATCACATCAACAGGTACGCTAAACCTAGCTAATACAGCCGTAACAGCCGCATCGTATGGCTCCGCTACTGATGTCGGAACATTCACGGTCAACGCTCAAGGTCAACTGACTGCCGCCGCTAACGTGGCTATCAGCGCCGTTTCAATTGGGGCGGTAACCGCCGTCAACGGTACAGCAAACGAAATAACCTCAACGGGCACATCAACTGTCACGTTGTCTTTGCCTAATGCCTTGACCTTTACAGGTAAGACCGTAACGGATGGCACGTTCAACATGACCTCGGCAACCGTTGGGGCAGATACTGTCACAACCAATACCGCAGCTCAGACGCTGACCAACAAGACCATAAGCGGTGCAACCAATACTTTGAGTAATATTGGTAATGCTTCGCTCACCAACAGCTCTGTGACCTACAACGGTGTCACGGTGGCTTTGGGCGCTTCTGGAACGATTACTGCGAATACAACAAATCCTCTGACCATTGGCACAGGATTGAGTGGCACTTCGTACAACGGCTCTTCTGCCGTCACGATTGCTATTGACTCAACTGTTGCAACATTAACTGGCACTCAGACGCTAACAAATAAAACAATCAGTGGCTCAAACAATACTTTGAGCAACATTGGCAATGCCTCGTTGACCAACTCCTCTGTGACTGTTGGAACAACTGCGATTGCTTTGGGTGCATCAAGTCTTACTTTAGGTGGATTGACTTCGGTTGCTGTAACTCAAGACCCCGTGTCGGCGCTGGAATTGGCTACCAAGCAGTATGTTGATGCAGTAGCCCAAGGATTAGACCCTAAAGCCTCTTGCGTGGCGGCAACAACAGCCAACATCACCCTGTCTGGAACGCAAACCATTGACGGTGTAGTGTTGATTGCTGGGGATAGGTGTTTGGTTAAAGACCAAACCTTGAGCCAAGACAACGGAATTTATTTGGTTGCGTCGGGCGCATGGACTCGTGCAACGGATATGGACACTTGGGCGGAAGTGCCGGGGGCGTTTACCTTTATTGAACAAGGAACCCTATATGCTGACACTGGTTGGGTTTGCACTTCAAACGCTGGTGGCACTTTAGGCACAACTCCCATCACTTGGGTTCAATTCGCTGGTGTGGGCTCATACACCGCAGGTACAGGACTAACCCTTACAGGAACGCAGTTCAGCATCACAAATACTGCTGTCACTGCGGCATCGTATGGCTCTGCAACTCAGGTAGGTACGTTTACGGTCAATGCACAGGGTCAATTGACCTTGGCAAGCGATACCACAGTAACCCCAGCAGTTGGCTCAATTACAGGTCTAGGAACTGGCGTAGCAACTGCGTTGGCAGTTAGCGTAGGCTCTGCTGGCGCTTTTGTGACGTTCAATGGTGCGCTAGGTACACCAAGTTCTGGTACTCTAACGAATGCAACAGGTTTGCCCCTGACGACAGGCGTGACTGGAACTTTGCCCGTTCTCAATGGCGGCACAGGGGCAACAAACGCTACTGATGCAAGGACAAACCTAGTTGCCGCCAAGTCAGGCACTAACAGTGACATTACAGAGTTGTATGCTCTAAACGGAACATCTTATGGCGTGGCTTATCAAAATGTTTCAAATCAACTTATAATGGGGTCAGCATTGACATTTGACGGCGCAATGTTATTTGTACCGGGCGGAATATCTGGAGGAACATTTTAAATGGCACAAGCAAATTACACCCCAATTCAGTTGTATTACAGTACGACTGCGGCGGCTATTCCAACGTCTGGCAACCTTGCTAATGGTGAGTTAGCAATAAACATTACAGACGGCAAGCTGTACTACAAAGATAATACAGGTACCGTTAAGCTACTTGCTGATAACGCAGTAACCACGCCAGTAACCTCAATAACCTTCGCGTCAACTGGGCTGACTCCTTCTACAGCGACATCTGGTGCTGTTACAGTCGGTGGAACCCTAGCGATTGGGTACGGTGGAACAAACATAACCACCTACACCACTGGTGACATTTTATACGCTTCAGCTACGAACGTATTATCTAAGCTAGCTTCGACGACAGCTGGTTATGTATTAACAGCTGGAGGCGTTGGAGTTGCTCCAGCGTGGGCGGCATCTACTGGTGGGGTGACGTCATTCAGCGCAGGCACAACAGGATTAACGCCAAATACCGCAACCACAGGCGCAATTACCTTGGCTGGTACATTAGCAATAGCCAACGGAGGAACAGGTCAGACTACAGCTAATACAGCGTTTAATGCCCTAGCCCCATCCCAAGTGTCAGCAAATGGCAAGTACCTAACGTCTGACGGAACTAACACAAGTTGGGGTACCGTATCTGCTGGTGCTGCTCTAAGCAACGACACAGCAACTGCCACTAACGTCTACCCGATGTTTGCGGCAGCTACATCTGGCACACCTACGACAGTTTACACAAGCAATGCTAAACTACTGTACAAGCCCAGCACTGGTGAATTTCAAGCGTCAGTACCAGTAGCGTTAAATGGATTGTTTGTAAATGCAACTACATTGGTGGCGAGTTATACTGTTGCTTCTGGTCAAAGCGCACAAAGTGTTGGCGGAACAAGTGGTTTCACAATACCCGGTGGTTTAAGCGTTACACTCTCCAGCGGTTCGCGTTGGGTTGTACTTTAAGGATAATATATGTCAAGCGTAATAGTAAGTGGAGACACATCTGGGTCAATAACCCTCAACGCACCTGCGGTATCAGGTTCTAGCGTACTCACTCTCCCTGTCGCTACCGACACATTAGTCGGGAAGGCTACGACTGACACGCTGACGAATAAGACTTTGACTAGTCCAGTTATTGCGACCATTGTTAATTCTGGAACATTAACATTACCGTCTAGCACCGACACATTAGTAGGGAAGGCTACGACTGATACGCTGACGAATAAGAGCATTGTAGCTACTCAGTTAACTGGAACTATTGCAGCAGCACGGATGCCCACTGGGAGTGTATTGCAAGTGACTCAAACTGCTATTACTGCTAGTTTTTCTACTACAAGTGGAGCTGCTGTGGATATAACTGGCTTAACTGCAACCATTACTCCGATTAGTACATCTAGCAAAATACTGGTGATAACAAACTTTTTTGTTAATGGTGCTTCAGGTCCGTATCCTCACTTCTTTTTACAAAGAAACGGAAGCAATATATTTATTGGAGATGCAAGCGGAAGCTCAACGCGCCAAAGTGCAGCAATGAGTACTGGCGGTGCTGACGCTAATGAAATAATATCAGTTGCAACAACATATTTGGACTCTCCAAGCTCAACTTCTGCTGTTGTTTATAAATGGCAAGTATATACATTTAGTTCAAGGGCTGTTTATGTTGGTAGGACATCTGCTTCAGGAGACGCACAGTCTGTGACAGTACCTAGCACTATTACTCTAATGGAGATAGCAGGATGAACCATAAAGCTATATATACGTTATACCCTCAAGCTGTATCTATTAGTGATGGAGTTGGGGCAACAGATAAAGACGGCAATAAGGTCGAGATTGACCTGTCACTTGTTAATGCTTGGATTGACCCAGAGGCTTATAAATCATTAAGACAATATCCATCCATAGGTGACCAACTAGATGCTATTTGGAAGGGCGGAGATGCTCAAGCTGATATGCTTAAACAAGTAATGGCGGTTAAAAATAAGTACCCTAAAGGATAAAACATGGCAAGCACGATAGCAGCATCAACAGCAGGTGGCGGTGGGATAATCCAGACAGCAGACGCTTCTGGTAATCTCAGCCTACAATCTGGCACTACCACAATACTAGCCCTCACCTCTACTGGTGTAGCCATCACAGGGACACTCTCGGCTACTGGTGTAACAACTGTCGCCGCAGGCAGCGCAGCACTCCCTGCCATAACAACAACAGGCGATACTGATACTGGAGTATGGTTTCCTGCTGCGAATATACTTGCTGCTAGTACGGCTGGTGTAGAGGCTATGCGTATCGACTCCAGCGGTGCTGTAATTGTAGGCGCAACAGCTACAAGTGCATATTTTGATGGGGCTTTAAATGTATATAAATCTGCAAATATTCCATTTTGTGCTAAAACAGATAATGCTACTGCGTATTGCATAGCTTCCCATAATACTGCAACATCGGGGAATAATTATTTTGCAGTATTCCTTACAGAAGCATCACCTACTATAAGAGGTTCGATTACATATAATAGAGCAGGTGGCTTAACTGTTTTTAGTACAACATCAGATTATCGGTCTAAAACTGTAAAGAGCATTATTAATAATGCTTTAGGTAAATTATCCTTATTGAAACCCTGTACTGGTCGTATGAATGACGCAACAGAAGATATAGATTTTTTTGTAGCCCACGAATTGCAAGCTATTGTACCAAGTGCTGTCATAGGTGAAAAAGATGAAGTAGATGCTGAAGGCAATCCAAAATATCAAATGGTAGATAAGTCAGCAATAATTCCGTTATTAACCGCAGCAATCCAAGAACTCAAAGCCATCATAGACACACAACAAACTCAAATCACAGCGTTAAACGCAAAGGTAGGGATTTAATATGAGCCTAATTCTCGATGGCACAACTGGCGTACCAGTAACCACAGTAACAGGAACTCTGCCAGTAGCTAATGGCGGTAGTGGAGTAACAACCTCAACTGGTAGTGGTGCTAATGTATTGGGGACAAGCCCTACTTTGGTAACTCCTTTACTTGGTACACCCACAAGTGGTGTATTGACTAACTGTACGGGCTTACCTGTAGCTGGTGGCGGTACAGGAGCCGTTACACTAGCCGCAGCTTCAATAGCTACTTATACGGGTACAGAAACATTAACTAATAAGACTCTAACCGCCCCTATCGTATCTTACTCAATCAACGCACAGACTAGTGCGGCATATGTAACTGTCGCAGCAGATGCAGGTGCAATAGTAACTGTAAGCAATGCGTCAGCTAATACCTTTAAGTTACCAACTAATGCAAGTGTGGCTTATGCTATCGGTTCAACTATTACTTTAATACAAATAGGCGCAGGTCTTACTACCATTAGCGCGGTAACCCCAGCAACTACAATCGTATTGTCTACAGGTGCTACAGCAGCTTCACCAACTTTAGGACAATATAAATCTGCTACCTGTATCAAAACTGGTACAGATGCGTGGTATATCATAGGGGCGTTGTCTTGATTGTTATTGGCGTAATCGCTGGTCAAGCTGGTAGACCACAGCTAACGTATACCTATGCTTCTAACACTACTAATGCCGCCCTTACTATGTCTAGTATTTCTGGGTATGTATCTGGCAAGTCAGACATAACCATTACTATCAATTCAGGTATATACCTATGGTCTAATTCAACAGCTACACCCGGCTTTGCGTTAACTGGGGGGGCTGCTGGCGATACAGTCAAGATAGTTAACAATGGCTTTATCATGGGTATGGGTGGTAGCGCTAACTCAGGAGTGGGTGGGACAGCGCTATCGCTATCTTTTAATACAACCGTAGATAATACAAACGCTTCTGCCTATATAGGTGGGGGAGGCGGTGGAGGTTCGGTTGGAACCTATTACGCGAAGTACGCCTTGACCACTGGTGGCGGTGGTGGGGCTGGAGGCGGTGCTGGTGGTCCACACACCTACACCAGTGGTGGTGCTGGCGGTGCTATTGGTGCTGTGGGTGCTAATGGCGGTCAGGCTACCAACTCAGGCGGTGGCGGTGGCGGTGGAGGTAGGATATTCCCAGGAACTGGAGGGGCAGGCGCACCGGCTGGTAATGGTTACGCTGGCTCTGGACGAGCCGGTTCTGGTGGAGGCGCAGGAGGTGGAGGTGGAAACAATATTTCTAGTGGCGCTGGCGGTACTGGAGGAGCAGGTAATGCCGCAGGCGCGGCAGGTGGCGGTGGAGGTGGCGGTGGTGGTGGCTGGGGTGCTAGTGGTAATGGTGTTGCTGCTGCAGGAGGTGCTGGCGGTAAAGCAGTTGCACTTAACGGTAAAACAATAACGTGGGTATCTGGAAACACAACTAGAGTTTATGGGGCGGTATCATGATATATCAATTTAAAAATGCTTTAACTGGTCTTATAGAACAAGTTAATACGGAAGAATTTGCCAACGCAAGACTTGCTGAAATTAGTGCTTCGTACATTTTGCAAGAATCTGATAGGTTTGTTATCGCCAAGGTTGTCGCAGTTGGCAATGATTTTGCATGGAGTAGTGCTGATTTAGTTAACGACCCAGAAGATGGGGATTATAGGGTATTTATTCATACAACAGGTCTGTACGAATCATTTACCTCTTTATCTGCCGCAAAAATAAGAAAACAAGTATTAATGGATGAGTTTATGGCAGATATTATCCAAGGCACTTGGACAATAGTGGAGAAGGACGGAATATTCATAACAGAGTTTGTTGTGGAAAATTTCCCACTTGATGAGAATAGCCCAATTACCTCAATAGGGTTTATATCTAATGTTTTTGTTCGCCAAATGAATTTTAAGAAAGCTGGTAATAAAAATAATCCACATATGCACACTCACGACCACACTACATTATTGGCAAGTGGGTCTGTTGAATGTTCAGTAAACGGAGTTATAACTATTTTTAAAGCACCAGTTATGATATATATTGTTAAAGATAAAATACACCATTTTACTGCACTTGAGGATAACACTGTTGCTTATTGTATACACGCTGCTAGAGATGATGGTGGGGATATTATAAGCCCTGAATCTGTCCCTGCTGGTGTAGATATTAGAACTATAGGACAACCAATCCAAAGTTTTGCTGTCATCTAAGGTTTTCCTTATGATTTCATTCTGGTTCAAGCGTACAAAGATTATGGTTGATGTATTCACTAGTATACCCGGTGTGCATAGGCTGTACCCAATCGACAAAGGCACGAATAAATTTCCATCTTGGTTCAAAAAGATGCCAGCAACATATCCAGAGGTAAATAAACACGGGATACTAATTAAACATCCGACAATCAAAACCTGCTCTGGCGTCTTAGACTTATACAGGAATTCATTCTCTATTCCATTATGGAGTGATTTAATTATTAACACCAATGCAGATGGAAGTTGGGCATATCAATATTCAGCAGACCAATCCCCAGAGATTGTGCAACATAACAGCAGACAGCTTCCAGAAATAAACTCTTACATCCATCTCAAACTTGCTTCACCTTGGCTGATTACAGAGAAGACAGGGGTTAATTTCTATTTCACTGATTCGTTCTATAACAAGATGGACAGGTGGAATGACTATAAAAATGTACCAGCTATAGTCAATTACAAATATCAACATACATCCAACATCAATATGTTTGTACCCAAAGTTGCATCAACAATCAGTATAGATGCTGGAACACCTATAGCCACACTAATACCATTGACAGAGAGGGATGTGGTTATAAAATCTCATCTAATTTCAGCAGAAGAGTGGAATAGGTTGAATAGTTCTACTAGTTACACACAGTCCTTTACTAATTTCTATGAGAAGCGTAAGAAGATAATAGATAAGCAATCCAAATGCCCAATGGCGTTTTTTAAATAACACAGTTTTCATTAACGTATTTGCAGACGGAAAGAACTAAATGGACAAAATTACTATATCCGTACAAATCTTAAATCAGGTTATGGGCTATCTAGGTGCCCGTCCCTATCAAGAGGTATTCCAATTGATAACAGCCCTTCAGGCTGAGGCTAAAGAACAACTTGACGTTGTTGCTACGGAGGCTGAATAATGGACTATCAGGTCGTTCTTAATATCGGCGCTGGATTAATCGCATTCTTGGGTGGATGGGTATTGAATAACATCACCAAAGCCGTTGAGAGACTTGATAGCGACGTAAGGGATTTGCCTAGGATGTACATAGCCAAAGAGGATTATCATCGAGACATAGACTCTATCAAGACTATGTGTAAGCAGATTTTTGATAAGTTGGATAGCAAAGCAGACAAAGAAGACAGAAGGTATGGCAACTGAAGTAACGGAGGAATGAATGCTAGAATTTTTAGGTAGTGGATTGTTTGGAAGCCTCTTCGGAGGACTTTTTCGTCTTGCTCCAGAACTTTTAAAGTATTTTGACAAGGCTAACGAGCGTAAGCATGAGCTTGCTATGTTTGGTCTACAGACCGACCTAGAGAAGCAACGTGGTCAGTTCTCTATGGAAGCCAAGTACGTTGACCATAGCGTAACCCAATTAAACGCCATACAAGAAGCCTTTAAGGAGCAATCGGCTACTGCGTCGTCTAGTTACAAGTGGGTTGCGGCTTTATCAGCCCTAGTGCGCCCTATGGTGACTTACGTCCTATTTGGTATGTACATCTCCTTCAAGATAACCATGATGGTATACGCTATGGGCACAGGCGTGACTTGGGTAGAAATTATGAAGAACAACTGGACTATTGATGATTTCAGTATGCTGAACATGATTTTGACGTTCTGGTTCGTGGGTAGGGCGATAGAAAAATATCAAAAATGATTTCGGATGCCATTCGCCTAGCGAGTGATGCCCTCGTCAAGCCCTTTGAAGGGTACGCCAAGCGATTAAGTAATGGCAGTTGTAGGGCTTACCCCGACCCAGCCACTCACGGCGCTCCTTGGACGATAGGATGGGGCTGTACTGGAGCTGACATAACGTCTAATACTGTCTGGAGTAAAGACAAGGCTCAGGAAGAGCTAGATAAGCATTTACTGTACTTTACATTCAAAGCTATAAGGATGTCACCTAGTTTGATTACAAGCGGAGACAGGCGATTAGCGGCAATTATAAGTTTCACCTATAACTGCGGATTGGGTAATTACCGTATATCGACCCTCAAAAAGAGGGTTGATGCTCAAGACTGGGATGGTGCCTGTGAAGAGATTGTTAAGTGGAATAAGGCTTCAGGAAGAGTATTGGCTGGTCTAACCCGTAGGCGCTTAGCAGAATCAGCTTTACTGGGATAGATAAAAGGTCTAAAATGATAAACAATAAAGGGACTTAGCAATGACCGTCGCATCGGTAATGACCTACGATTCACTAGTCGAAAACGTCCAGTCCTATCTGGAGCGTGATGACGTCGCTACTATAGAAAAAATCCCTCTGTTTATTATGCTTGCGGAACAAGTAATTGCCGCAGAGATTAAGTTCCTAGGAAACCTCACAGTAGTAGAGAGCAATATGGTTATCGGTGAGGCTGTAGTTAATAAGCCTGCACGTTGGCATAAGACCGTGTCTATGAATGTTACCGTAGACGGAAGCAAGCAACCAGTCCTATTACGTAAGTATGAATACCTGAGAGAGTATTGGCCTGACGAGACCCTTACTGATACCCCTGCGTACTATGCAGACTATGACTATACCCATTGGTTATTGGCTCCAACCCCAGATGTGGCATACGACTTTGAGATTCTGTACTACGAACGTAACCAACCACTAGACACATCTAACCAGACTAACTGGTTTACCATATACGCACCACAGGCATTGCTATATGGCTCTCTGCTACAGGCTATGCCTTTCCTGAGAAACGATGACAGGATTCCTATGTGGCAAGCTCAGTATTCACAAATTATGGGCATCCTGAAGCAAGAGGATACTCAGCGTATCGGTGATAGACAAGCCACGGTGCTAGACACATGACATCCTTTGTATCCCCGTTTTCGGGCGACGTTATTTTGCCAACGGATGTCAGCTATGCTGACTATACGCTAGACGGCGACGTACAACTGCAATGGCCTTCTGACGCTACTGGTACAGAGAACCCAGCCGCTAGGATTATGGACATTACTGGCGATACTGGCGTTCTTATCATGCCAACAGCTAATCAAGTATCGGTTGGTCAGGATGCCCTAATCCGTAACGTAAGCGGTATAGACTTTGATGTAAATAACTTCGATGGCGGAGTTATCGCAACGGTAGAAGCTGGTAAGGCTTCTTACCTATACCTGACTAGCAATGCTAGTACAGCAGGTGTCTGGGGAATTATTGACTTTGGTGCAGGAACATCATCTGCTGACGCCTCTCTATTGGCTGGCTTGGGATTGGTTGCAATCTCTACGACTCTCAATCAAAGCCACCCAACATCTTCAATATCAAATGGATATACTTTACTGGACACCGATAGAGCGCAAACCAAGATTTGGGCAAGTGGCGCTGGTACGGCAACCCTACCACTGTCAAATACTCTTGGGAACAATTGGTTCTTTATATTAAAGAACAATGGCTCTGGAACGCTTACCATTGACTGCTCTGGTGCCGAGACTATTGACGGCTTGGTAGATAAGTCATTTAATCCAGACGAGTCTGCCTTTATCATATGCACTGGCACAGAATACATTTCTGTTGGATATGGTCAGAGCAATACTTTCTTCTTTACTAATCTGGTTAAGCCAGTAACTGGTGGTACATATTACCTTACGTCTAACGAGAGCAGTTCCATCATTCAGGAGTATGTTGGCTCGTTAACATCTGATGTAACAGTAGTGTATTTGCCTATTGTTAACCTGTACATAATTAGCAACCAGACGACTGATAATGGATTTACATTATCGGTAACCACAGGATTTGGTAATACAGCCGCAATCCCACCCGGACAGACTGCTTCATTGGTTTGTGATGGTACCGACTTCTTTAATGCCAATACTGTTCAGGCTGGTGCTACATCCCTCAATCTAATTGATGGAACAGTAGGAACGCCAGCTATTAACTTTGCCAACGAAACAAACACAGGTATCTGGAGGTCAGGTGCTGGTGAGATTGATATTGCTGTATTGGGTGTGAACAGACTGTCCCTAACTGCAACTGGTTTAACCGTTCAAGGGGATGGTACATTTGTTAATGGTATTTCTGGTGGAGTGTTTACGTGACCGCTAAAGTATTCGCACTAGATACACAACCCGGCATCCAACGGGACGGCACCGTCTTTGACAAGAACTTCTATAACTCTGGTCGTTGGGTTAGGTTCCAACGTGCTAGACCGCGTAAGATTTTAGGCTTCAGAGAGATTGTTGGAGACTTGGCAGGGCCATCTCGTGGTATTTACGTTAATCCACAAAACAATTTCAATTATATTTTTAACGGATACGCTGACGGTCTTCAGGTTTTGCCTATAAATAATGATGGTGTTGGCTCTGGCATATCTGACTTTACGCTATCTGGATTTACCCCTAGCTCTGATAATTTATGGCAGTTTGATTCCTTGTTTGACTCACAAGGTACTGGCAACGAGACCCTGTTGGCTCACCCCGGATTAAACCTGTCTGACATTAATAACTCTACCAACACCCCAGTCCTTGGTGGTGACATAACTGGCACAACAGCGTCTCCAATTGGTGTGTTTACAGCTATTGGTGGGTGCGTTAATACAGACACATTCCTAACATTAGACGCGTCTAGCATCCTAATTGGAGCTGGTCAGCTAGTCACTGGAGCATCCATCCCAGATGGAACTACCGTTGTATCTGTGGCAGGGGTTGTGGTTAATCTATCCGCCGCCGTTACTGGCACCGAGACTTCACCAACTACATTCACATTTGATAACCAAATATCAGTATCTGGTGGTGTTGTTGTGCTACACCCATACGTATTCGTATATGGCAACAATGGATTAATAAAGAACTGTGCGGCAGGTAACACAAATAATTGGGTGTCGGCAGATGCTAACGAAACTAACGTAGCATCCACTAAAGTCGTTCAAGGTTTACCAGTACGGGGCGGCTCAAATGCTCCGTCTGGTCTTTTTTGGACTCTTGATTCTCTGGTCAGGGTTTCGTACACGCCAACCACAGTCACTATAGGCGCTACCGCATCTACCTTCTACTGGCGCTATGACATTATATCTAGCCAGTCTTCAATACTGTCTAGCCAATGTGTTATTGAGTACGATGGTATCTATTACTGGATTGGCGTTGATAGGTTCATGCTATACAACGGTGTAGTAAAAGAAGTCCCAAATAACATGAACCAGAATTACTTCTTTGACAATCTTAATTACGATGAAAGACAGAAGGTATACGCTACTAAGGTTCCTAGATTTGGTGAGATATGGTGGTTCTTTCCTAGTGGAGATGCAACAGAGTGCGACGATTGCATAATCTACAACATCCGTGAGAATTGTTGGTATGACGCTGGAACTGCCGTTGGAGCAAGGCGCTCTGCTGGATACTTCTCCCAAGTATTCCGCTTTCCTGTAAATGCTGGCACAGAAATCAATGACATTGGAGCCGTTAATCTATTTACTATAAGCAATGCTGGCTCTGGGTACACCGATGGAGTTTACCCTCTTACAGAATTAGTTGGTGGCACTGGCACTGGCGCATACGCAGACATTACCGTTACTGGTGGTGTTGTTACGGAAGTTATTATAGCTATTCGTGGTCTAGGTTATACGGTAGGGGATACCTTGACTTGCCCAACCCTACCAGCTGGTGGTGACTTTGAGATTACGCTTACCTACGTTATGAGCTATGTGTCGCTGTGGCAACATGAGTTTGGAGTAAATTCTGTTAAGGGTATTGCTGTGGTAGCCATCGAAAGTTTCTTTGAGACTAACGACCTAGGTTGGTTAGCTGGAGGCCCTTCACAGCCATCTATGATGGGTGAGAACAAATGGATTAGGGTAGAAAGAATTGAGCCTGACTTCGTTCAGGTTGGTGAGATGGAGTGCTACGTAACTGGTCGTCCCTATGCTCAAGCAGACGACGAGACTACAGGCCCTTACTTATTCGACCCAGACACACACAAGATTGACATGAAGGAACAGCGTAGAGAGATGCGCCTAAAGTTTGTGTCTAATACGCTTAATGGCAACTACCAAGTTGGTAGGCTACTGCTTAACGCAACCTTTGGAGATGTTCGTGGCTATTAATACCGCCCCAATAGTTGACCCACGCCATATGGATTTCCAGTATTGGGCAGAGATTATGTGTGACCAGTTTGCTGCACAGCAACTAGAGATACCTAGCAAGGACACGGACTGGAAGAGGTGGGCTAACGGTCTCAAGGCTATTGACATATTCAACAACGAAGGTATGCCAGACGCATCTGCATTTGATAATTGGAATGAATGGGCTGAGGCTTTGGTGTTAACAGTTAACATAAGTAGGGCGGCATGATTAACTTTATTGACCTATTTAATGCTGTATCTAAGACATCCAGACCGTCTCATTGTAGGAACGCCATAGCTACCTCTATGAGTGACTCGTTTGAGGATATAGGCATAGACAGTTTAGATGGACTAGTAATGATGATGTACCTCACTGACGTATATGGCGTCAGCGAGGAAGTATCCAAGGGATGGGTGCCAACTACTCTACAGGAGATATATGACCTCCTGATGGCACACAAGACTAAAGAACCTACCTCAATAGATGACGTAATAGACTACATTAAATGATTTACCTAACACACTACAGGTCACTGTCAACAACGAATGCAGAGCTATTCGATGATGTCGTGTACCCACAGAGAGTGCATTGGTTCCCAGAGATTTACGCCAAGATTAAGTCTGGCTTGTTCTATGTCCCACACAAGATAGCTGAAAAGGTTCTTGACCCAGAGCTGTGCAAGTATCTCAGGGAGAACCACGTAGGTAAGACTGCATTCATTCTGGCTAGTGGTAACGCCCACTTTGCTGGTATTAATCCACGCCACTACCCAGACAATAAGCTGTCATACAACTACAAGTTCTTGCCATTTAGCTTGACTCAAGTATTTGCTGGACGTACAGCCCAGTCATTTGGTGAGATAGACCAAGTTGTGACGGACGCGTCTGCCTGTGCTTCTAGCCTGAAGGTTATGATGGATGTGCAGACCTTAATCCGTTTCTATGGATTTGATAGGGTCATAGTCCTTACGGTAGAAGATGGCATATCTAACGCCATACTTGAGTTCTTTGGTGAAGCTAAAGCTGTTTTGACCGAGGAACAGGAACAACAGGGAATTAAGCCGTCCGCCTTCGATAGCAAGAACTTTGGCTTCAGGATAGGTCAAGGAGCCGCATTAGCTGTGTTTGAATCCGAGAGAGCTACCAACATACTAGGCACCACCCCACACGCCGAGTTTCTAGGGGCATACAGCGCGTCAGAACAGTCTACCAATGCCATCGGTCAACGTGAGGACGGAGAGGGCTTTAAGAAGGCTATACAGGGCGCTATAGACATGGCTGATGTAAAGGCTAGTGAGATTAAGATAGTCAAGGCGCACGGAACTGGTACAGCGTCTAATAACGCATCCGAGTCTGCGGCACTACTTGCCATGATTCCCGACTTCATTGCTACGTCATACAAGCAAAAAATAGGTCATACTATGGGTAGTAGCGGATTATTAGAGACTTTATTGCTATTGGACGACATGAAAAATGGCTTTGTTCCAGCTATTGACAACAGAACTGAGACAGATTTGGTATTTCTTTCGCATAAAGCACCTAGCCCAGATGGGTTAATTTTAAGTTTGGCAGCTGGTATGGGTAACATCTACTCTGCCGCAATCTTCAGGGAGTTGTAATGGCACAGGTCGTTGACAGTAAGCAAAAAGAGCTTGACACCAATGCAATCATTACGATTGCCATCCAAGAGACTGGGGTTCAACTAGATGTTGGTACCGCATATGCGTCTATTATTAATGAGATTAAGTCCAAGGGAACCACGGCTATTAGAGAAGGCAATACCATATTTATCATACACCACGCCAAGGACAGGATAGGTACATTCAGACCCCTGAACGCTGACACAGCACGTAACTACATTAATAACGTAAGTACATTTCTTACAGCTGCCTATAACATTGGCTTTGATACCCTGTATACGCAATTCCAAGACCCAGCTCTATTGTCACTATTCAAGATAATCTTTAAGTCTAAGCCACCAGAAACAAAGATGGGCTACGCAATTAGGCGTACCGAAGGAGATGGATACTCAGCCACTATAAAACTTGGCGAACCTAGGGGGAGTAAATAATGGGAGCCGTCGCTAGTTTCGTTGCAGACGTTGTAACAGCGCCATTTGAGGCTGCTGGTGATGTCATAGAGTTTGTGGCAGAAGAGGTTGTTGAGCCAGTATTACAGGAGGCTGTAAAGCAAGTTGAAAGGGCTGTTGAAGACCCGATAGGTACAGCGGCTATGGTTTTGTCCGTAATGTATCCGCCAGCTGCCCCATATGTTATGTCAGCAACGACTGCCTTAAAGGGCGGTGACTTAGAGGACATAGCTCTTAGCGCAGGTCTGTCTTATCTTGGAAGCGAGAT
>Ga0049080_10000176_pt1 | contig 20928 bp, 16 predicted proteins | sample GreLakmeER15MSRF_FD_66716 | JGI IMG/M metagenome (GOLD analysis project Ga0049080, IMG submission 66716) | Freshwater lentic microbial communities from great Laurentian Lakes, MI, USA - Great Lakes metaG ER15MSRF | ecosystem: Environmental > Aquatic > Freshwater > Lake | place: Great Lakes... | reverse complement strand
TACGTTCAGCAACCTGATTGTCCCTTGTACCGCCACCTCTTTGTCTTGCCTTGAGGAGCCTCTGTGGCCGGCACCTCTGGCACTGTGTCAAGTTTTTTTGATGTAAAACTTGACACTGGTTTGTTTGTTAGTAAATCAAATGATGCTTTATCTAACTTAGTAGTTTGATAAAGCATCAGTGTAGCTATCGTTATATACAGCATGGCAGGCCTTGCCTTGCATACCAAGGCGTTAGAGCTGTTAGTAAATTACACCAACATGAACAGGGCTTTGTCTATAAGCTGCTCTGGAAACCCTTCAAAGTTGCTAAAAGCAAAAGTCTCTCCGGCTCTGATGTGCTTTTCAGCATCTTTACGCCTAACTCTAAGAACGCCTATAGGAAGATTATCACCGGTATCGAAGTCTTTAAGCTGGCCGTGGGAGTCAGCCCAGCTGTTAAGAATAATAGCGTAGGGGTCCTTAGCATTATCGTCGACACCGATAAAGCACATTTGATGACCCCAGTTATCTGTCTGGCGGTGGAACCCATCGTTAGCAGGAGTCATGCTGTAGCCGATATCGCTAGCAGTAGTGCAAGGGTAGCCATTAGATATGGCAGCTACTAAGTCATCCCAGCTCTTTATAAGTGCTGCTGACTTGACTGGGTGAAGCTTACCTTCTTCTACGAACTTCTTATCTGGGCCTGGGCGGTCTCCCCATTTCTTAGCTACTTTTCCAGAATATGCTGGCACACCACCAAAATTACTGCGAAGAACACCGTATTTAATAATAGCGTCTGCCATCCAGCTTCCCAAGGAGCCATCGTCACCATCGAATTGTCCTCCTCCGATAAGTACCCGTCCGGTGCCATAGAGATACGGCGGGAATACTGAGTTAAAAGCTTCCCTGTCGCCTTTCATAAGCTTCTCGGTGGCCATTAAGTATTCACAAGCGTTCTTAGCTCCGAAGGACACGCAGTCACCAATTTCTTGCGCGTAGTTCTCTGTATCCTTGCCTAGGAGCTTTCTTACGACTTCATACAGCATGGTCTTTCCACCCTTAGTGCTTCTTGTAGAGCTAAGAATGTTAAACTCTTTAAACGAACCGCTAAGCAAGTCAAATTGAGCTTTGACTAGCTCTGGTCTGTCTTTACCCACCCAACCGCCTTTAGCCCCGTCTTTGTATAGCTTTAGGATATCGCTCATTTTATTTTCCTTATTTTACAGACTTCAAACCTGCTGCAACTTCTCTCCAGGCCTCAGCAAAGTCTGAAGCTGTTACCATCTGTTTGCTCTCATAAAGGGAGTAAAGCGTGTCTTGCATTTCTTTAAAGAAGGGCTCCCATTCAGCTTTGTTGGCGCCTACAGCGGCCCTATTAGACTCAGCAGTCTTCTTTAAAAGGTCATCGACTTCCTTGATAGCCCCCGCAGCCACGGCTGATGCCATGGATTCAAAAGACTTTGCAACGGCTGCTGCAGATCCTTTACGAATAGCTGCAGGTACCTTATTCATAGCTAAAGAATAAGATTTCTTTTGAAGGTTATATCTAGCTTCTGGGAACGAAGGCTCAGGAGCGGCTGGGTCAGGAGAGGGGCCTGGGTCTTCTCCGATGATAACTGGGGAAGATATGATAACAGTCTTTGTGGTTATCTCTGTGGTCTTATCGCCTTCTTTAACGGCGTATAGGTAGGTGATGGCTACTAGCGCGGTCATACGTTTAGCTACAACACCGGCCCCAAAGAAGATTCCATCCTGATATTCTCTTACTCTTTTCTCTCTATCTCCGTCGAATACCTTCCACGCTACACTGTAGGATATAAAGTGTTTTGGGGGGTCCTTGATAGGAGAGATAGTTAAGTCTACAAGCTCTCCAAGAGGTACTGCAGTTTCTGCCCCTACTATCTTTTGCGACGGAACTACAAAATCGGTGGCAAATGCGGAGCTAACGAAGAGCATAAAAAATGCTACAGATGTAGCCAACGTCTTTAATAACATGATATTTCCTTTCCTTTATTAGACATAATACCTCCATAAGTCTGCATGTGGAGGTATTATGTTCTGTAATACAGCACTAGCTACTTGGACAAGGCGTCTGAAAATAACTTGATAGCTGCTTCTTTGCTTACTGGCTTTTCAGCAGAGAACGTATCTACTAGGGTTACTACAAGCTCAGCAAACCAAGGTTGGGATGCAAACTGTTCAAATACAGCTACAATCCTGTCGTCAGTGTCCCCTGGGACCATTTTTGTAATAGACGCAGCAATCTTAATAATAAGATCCATAGTCTTTTGAACTTTTTCCACTGATAAATCACTCATGATACTCTCCTTTTAATGGAACAACACAGTACACTTTTTATACACTCCTAACATTTATTTCAATATCAGCTTTGTCTAAAAAGTATATTACGGTCTTAGGTGACACCATTTTACCTGGCTCATCAGGTGCCGATAGCTTTATCCTTCCGTTAATAAACTTTATATTTCCGTTAGGGTATACTACCCTTCCTCTAAGATCTATATCGGCTATAGACTGGTCATCGCTTAAGGCGTTCTGGACTATGGCTACTATGTTAGACTCGTAAAGAGCGGAGGAGAATCCAAGATTACTTACGTACTTATAGATATCTTCTCTAATAGTGTCAGACGGTACAGTGTAGTCTTTGTTTCTATTGTCTATTGTTATAGACAGCTTTACATCTAACGGTACAGCCGCTTTCACTAGTATATCAGAGTTGGCTGGGCGCACCTCTCTGCCGCCTAAGAATAGCTGTAGAGCAGATAACCCGCTCTGATATCTTAGGGTCAGGGTATAGGTAGCTTTAACTCCTAAGGCTAAAGAGGCGTCAGTTGAAGTATCCAGGAAACTCAAGGTAGAGGTCTGAAAGGGCGAGAAGGCCGCTTCGTCCGCATGCTCTATCTCCGGTGTAAACCCAGTACCGTTGTCTGTAAGGTCGTATCCCCTTATTATGCTTATAGTCTCGTAGCCATTAACAATAGATGTGTTATTCCTATCTGCATATTTTACTATTCTAGTAGCTTCGTAAAATCCGGGAGCTACATTCCTAGGTATAGACACCTGCCACAGGCCTCCGTTTAATCTCTGTTCTACTAGAGTGGCTGATAAGTCTACATTAACCTTAGAAGGAAGTCCTGTATTCCTTATGTACACATCAACCCTGCCTCCGTGGGATACAGGAAACAACCCGTGGTAACGGATCTGCTCAGGGTCACCATGGCTTATACATGCTATCTCATGCACGCTTGTATAATTGCTTTTTATTAAAGACGATAATGAGTACTTGTTAGAGAAGTTCTTACTTGCAACTCCTTCCTTTAACCTACTGATAAGTTCAAGATTAGTTTCAGATGATACTCCATTTGAAAAGTCTACGCTGACTATTGCCCGTATAAAACCAGGCACAGGTGCGCCCATCTCCAAGGCGTCTCCCTGTTTAAGGGATGCCTCTTCTCCGGCTAAGACTGCCTCTAGGTTAACGTTAAATCCGTAAGTGCCATCTCCAAGAGAGTAGATAAGTCTATCCGTTGCACTTATTACGGATGCTGGATTTGTTTTAGCTGCATAAGTGGCTGTAGCTATGAATGATTTGCCGAATGAAGTAAATATTGAGTTCTGAGCTACTACCATAGGTGTGCTGTTAGCTATTACGATAGTTACCTCTCCGGCGGACTTAGTTCCTGTTTTTCTGGTTATTAGGAAGTTACTAAGTACAGCGTCTACTAAGGCATCATCAGCTATGGCTGGGTCGGCAGTTATAGCACTAATTGATCCGCTCTTCCTGAACCTATCTGCGTATGTCTCTTGAGCGGCGTGAATTATGCTTTCTAAGTGCAGCACCAGATCATGAATCACCCCTCTCCTAAAGTCCGAAGTAGGACTTTTTTCTTGTAGTCTCTGCACTAGAAGCGCCCTAGCAGCTGTAACGTCAGCCGCTTGAAGAGAAGTAAAAGAAGGAAAAGTAATAGCCATTTTGTTTTACCTCGCTGGAACTACTGAGACCGGAACTACAAATACCCTAGTGCTCCCGGCCAAGCTGTTTATTCTAACCGATATTGTCATCTTTGACCCTGTTATTACCTGTACCCCTAGAAGATCGACGCTCCCGTACATCTCATCAGCCGGGTATGTACCTAGACTGTCTTCTTGCATAAGGTTAAAGGCTACTTGATCCTTTGCAAAGTTAAACGATAGGGCAGCATCTATTTCTGTTCTTATCTTGCCAGATCTGACAGAATTAAGAAAGGAAGACCCCCTATCTGTTAAGTAAGGCATTGAGCCTCTAGGAGTTAAAAGCTCTATGACCCATCTCTGGGTAAGCTTTTGAATGCCCGCGCAGACCTGTCCGGAGGGCTTAGCCGCTCTAAGCAATGCTTGGTCTAGCTCAAACCTACCATCAGAAAAAGACCCATTAAAGGCTAGAACGTCTACGGTCCTGCCGGTGTAATCAGTAGTTCTTCTAGTAGACGCCATGATTCACCTACTGGGTTATTTGTGACCTTTTTATTATCTGCTCTACGTATCCTTTAACGCCGCCCATTAGTGGGCCCCTGGGATCGGATTGGCCTTTTCTTCTTCCTGCTGCGAAAGCTTCGCACCTAATTGCTGTGGCATGCCTAAGGTTAAACGCACGCTCCATGGCTTGAAGGTAAGCGGCCTGCAGTTTTATAGCTTTCATATCTCCGTCTGTTCCAGGAGACTCCGCATTAAATACTTTATCGTACTGCTGGTCTAACTCTGTAGACCTAGAGAATGTTATATCGTGCACTTCAGAAGTGCTCCAGGGATTTAGCTCTAACGTAGAGTGCCATCCTTGATTCCAGTCTCTAACCTTACCCGGCTCCAGCATAAAGTCGGATAACGACTTAGACTGCTCCGCCAGGTTTTCAATGTTTTTTACAAACTCCTTACACGGAGCGCTTACCTTTGAATTACCTTTATACAATTTGCTCATAGTATTCCCATCCTATCTCTTCCGTCCATTTTGTTCTGTAGTTCAGCTCTTATCTGACTAACCCTAGCGGGGCTTACTCTAAGCTTATTAGCTAATCTTATGTTGTCTAATATAGGCTTTCCGTGCATTCCAAGGGTATGTTCCATTATAAGCTTAGATCTATTGTCTAGGCCGTCGTACACAAAGCCTCTCCAGGCTGCACCAGTATCTCTTCCAGGTATGACGGAAGACGGGTCACTAGAGTTTTCATTATCACTATTTACCATAGGAGCTGATGCTGCTCCCTCTGATATGCCAGATTTAAAGCCTCTTACCTTACCTATCCTTTTAACGGACAGACCAGTATGCTCAGACAACTCGTAGTCAGATGGGTCTCTTCCGAGCTTATCTTCAAGCTCATTAAATGATTTGTCTATGTAGTGGCTATCAAGCCTGACCCTCTCTGGTACATTCAATATCTGATTAGCTTTACTAGATATTCGTTTAAGGCCCTGCATATGCCACATTATGTGCGTCTTTAATTTAGACTGCATAGGGTCGTAGGTCTTAAGACCATCTAATGCCATTCTCTTTGCTTGCAGCCTTACGCTAGGCGGTACGTCTTGTCCTACATAAGCCTTTACAGCGGAGTCAATTAAAGGCTGCATTTTTAGAACCATATCATCATTGCTTTTGGGGCTCTGGTTAGCGGTCCACCCCTGATAGGTGGGCTCATACTCGGGCTCTAACTTTGATGGGTTAACAGGCGCCGGTTTGGATGGCTTATTATCCAAAGAGAACATTGTGGGGACGTCTCCAAACTTCTTTTTATCTGCCATGTTTAATACCTATTTTAGTTGTTCATCTAAGGCGCTACCAAACCATGTGGTTGTGTAGATTGGATGCTCTGTCATAACAAACCCTTTATCGTTTTCTTCTGCGTTAGTCCTTACGTGCGCTACTGTATAAGTAGTAGAGGCCGTAGCCGAGTTAGAGTCTATTACACATGATACCCTAACTACTATCCCATAAAAATATCTATTGTCCCCAGTGTCTGGCATATGGGCCTCCCCCGGAAGCTCAAACTTTATAAAGCTTCCTGGACCTATGTCAAACCTCAAAGGACCAGAGATGGTTCCTTGCCTGCCTTTTGTAACTTCAACTCCAAAAAGAGCTTTAGCGTAGCTATTTCTAATACTAGCAAGCTCTGCATCTTTCTTTTGAGCTGAGTTTGTTCCGGGTTCTTTAGGGGCTATAGTCGTGTCAGGCGGCAAGTCTGATTTTTCCCACGTGTTAGATCTAATGCATAACCAACTAGGTGGATGTTTGAATAGTACAACTCCACTACAACCAGCCGATGGGCTGATATATACGCCTCCTAGACTTACAGCTGGAATTCCAGTGGGAGGATCCCCGTTCTCATTGAGTACGGTTCCCTCTTGGGGCTGTACTAGTGCTACCCCTCTTAGCGTCCTAGGGCAGTCACCAGATATAGAAACCGAGTCTATTTGATTGGCAGGTATTGTTTTAAACGGCTCGCTTTTAGATACAGTAGGGCAGTACGGAACTACCTGGGCTATATCTATGCCTGGAGCTATTGCGAACATGAAGTTTCCGCTACTCGATATAAGGCAGTCCCACATCGTTTGTCCAGCTAAATTCTCTAAGTAAAGACTACTAAGATCAGCAAATATGTTACCACCTAAGTCAAGCGGGGAAGCGTCTCCCGTTCTTATTGATAGTTTGGCGTTTTTGCTAGTAACTTTGTCTAGAGCATTCAAAGCTACCTTGTTTAAAGTTTTCTTATTGGCAGCAGTATCACAGCCTTTCTCTCCTCCGCCAAAGACATTTGCCTCATCATGCAGGTCGGCAAGATTATCTGAGTTAGCCGCTGCCACTAGTATTCTTTTTATTCCGGTCTCCCATAGATCTAAGCACACCTGATTTGGGCCGCCTGTCTGGTATAATATCCAGCTTTCAGCCATTAATGATGACTGTCCCTTTAAGGTGTACGGCTCTGTGCCTGGGTCTCTGTATAAGGCAGACCTTTGTAAATCCGATGGAGTTGAGTAATGCGTAGCAGAACTAAGCATCGTACTGGCCGCTAAGTCTGCAAGCCAGTGCTCTACTGATAAAGTTAAGACTGCAGAGCTAGATGTTCTCTGAAACCCAAACCCAGCAATGTAACCAGAAAATATAACTTTTTTATAAAACTGAGGTACTGACACGTTAAAGTAGGCTAAGTCTGGGCTCTCGGCTTGTATTAAAGAAGTTGCGAATACCTTTACGGGGTACCTAAATAAGAACTTTTCATTAATGTTAGCCGCCCTTCCATAAAAACCTGTAGACTCTGTTTTAGTCACGTCTCTACCCAGAGCTAAAGTTACTGAAGCCGTGGGTATAGTATTTAACGCAAAATCTGCGCTGAACTGTACGATGTCGTACTCCTGCCCGTCTATCTCGGCCCAGCAAGTTATTTTACGTTTAGAGAACGTTTGATCTATCACGCAAACCTCATATAGTTTTTATTGAAGGTATATTACTCATGCCGATGGCTAAGGCTAAACTAATAGCACCAAGCCGCTCAGGAAGGAATTCTGAAGTCTTCCACATCTCCTTAAGTGAGTCAAGGCCTTCAAATAGTAACAGCTCTACGTCAGAATTACTAATAAGATCACAGTCTGTAAGTATCTGACCTAAGTCTTTTTGGGGTGTTCCTACAGCTGATACTCTCCAGTTTCCGTTACCTAGATATATCTTAATGTTATTTCCGAAGTTAAAATCATTACCAATTCTGTCTATTGTGGTAACCTTCTTGGACCTCTCATCTATAACCACGCAAGAATCCCCCGTGACTGTAGCGTCGTATATAAACTCTGACCTTCCATTCTTGTCGTCTGCGTATGGGGCTTTGTTGTAAGAAAATACAGGAGTTGTATCTGTATTTACGCTTACAACCTTTATAGTTCCAAATGCCGACATGTCTGCAGAAAATTTAAGGGGCCAGTATGTTACTCTGCTATCTTTATCGAGGGCAGCCTCGTTTAGTATGCTGTCATGCCATAAAGTTGTTATTTGCTTTAGCCTGTAGTTTAGATAAGCTCTATCTGGGTTTTCTCCAAATATAAGCCGCCTAGCTGTGCTGATGTGGTATGGGAGAATCTTCTCAGAGAATATAGGGTCAACTAGCTCCTCTCCAGGATACTCTAGCCCAGGCCAGTTAGACCCTTTTATATTAAGTAGAGCTGTTCTATAGTGATTAATCATTTTATACCTGTTGAGTAATATCGGTTATCTTGGCTTTTCATAAAGACCTTATTGTGGTTTCTTAGGTACTACTGCAAGGGTCATAGTAAACTGCCCCAAAGATGTTTGAGCGTCTGCTACCTGAAAATTAAACCCTAAAAGAAAAGCCTTTAGCAGCACCCCAGATCCTATTGAAATGGCTAGCGCTGTAGCCTTAGACACAGCATTGTTGGCGGTAAAGTACTCGTAGAACTTTTCAAAAGGTGGATCAGTATTCTTACTGGTTCCATCGCACACATCCGCCAAGAATAGAATACCAGATATATTCATCTGACCTATCTTATTGCCAAAGACATTAATGTATATCGTATCCCTAAGCGAGTGCATAAATTGGACATTGATATCCTGGCTAACGCTCATTGAGGTTACTATTCCCCTTATGGCGTCTCCGCTTAGCTCAACCCCGTTCACTTGCATAACGAACGGGGAGGTAGGCGCTTCTGTTGGCGTTATAACTCCTACAGTTCCTGCGTTAGAGCTAAATATTTTCATTATTTATTCCTTATGTTGAAGCGGCGGATACAGGTGTTGGGCCCTTGGCGACTATGTCAGATTTGCCTTCTAGCCGTACTATCCCCCCCAGATTACCCTCTATCTTAACAACCTCTTTTCCAAGTGATACCAGCAGAGGTCCTTTCTCTGCACCCTTTTCCTGGGCTACTTTAATCTTCTTGTCGGCTTCCATAAATTTCTTTTTCATTTCCTCAGTACTAAACTGGGCTGCGTCTTTTCCTGTGCCATCTCCCTTCTGGAACATTTCTTTAGACATGCCACCCGTTGTAGTAAGGGTCTTCTTTAATTCTCTCTGCTTCTCTGTAAGGGTTCCGTCTTCTGCGTGTAAAAGATTTCTTAATGATTTAGTTCTGTCTTCTAGGGTTGCCTTGGACTTGTTCTGTATACTGTCATCAAGTGCAAGGGCGTCCCTAGAAGCTTTGTTTATCTGGCTGGCTACTTCGCCTCTGCCTTTACCTGTGGTATCTTTTACTGCGTCATCTCCAACTTTTAATGACCTTAAGAACTTGTCGCCATTGGCCTTTAAATCTCTGTTCTCGTTTCTCTCCTCTACTTGCTCTTTAGTTAGAGGCTTGCCAGTAGGGTTGCCTATGGCTCCGCCAAGAGCGGCTACCGCCTCCTTACCTTGCTTTAGGCCGGCGCTTACTAAGGAGGCAAGGCCAGATTTTTTGACTACAGACGTAAGGGCTTCTGGGGAGTACTTTGCAAGGGTTTTAATGGTAGCATCAACTCCGCCCATAGCTTTCTCAGATAAGTCTATTCCCTTCTTTAATTGATCCCTTTGTTCCGGGGTTAGTTTATCCCTCAGTTTTTTACCAAACTGCTCTCCGGCTTGTAATTCAGTTAGGTCTTTATAACCTCCCTCTTTGGTTATCTTATCCCTCTCGATTATTTCTTCCTTAGTTAGTCCAGCCCTATCAAAGCCTAGAAGCTCTTTAGTTTTGTCTTTGCTTAGTACTGTCTTCTTGCTTAGCTCGTTATACTCCTCTACGGTGCTAGCTCCGGACTCTTTAAGAAGACTTGCAAGTTTTTTATTATCCTCTGGGCTTTTTTCTTTCTTATTAGCAAGGTTAGTAAGCTCTGTTTTCTTTTTACTATCTAAAGACTGTATCTGATTTATCTTCTTCATCTGGGCTACGTCGCTGGCTCCGGCCTCTTTTAGTAGAGCCTCTTTTTTACTCTTGTCTGTAGCAGATAATACGGCCTTGTCATTTCCAAGCCCAACGGCTTTTTTAAGGTCTACCTCTCCCATGCCCTCTTTAAGGAATTTAGGAAGATCATCTTTAGTTAGATCTAGCCCCTGTTTTCCGCCAATATCTTTTATTAACTTGGTGAGTGCTGTATCTGCCTCTCCTTTACTTTTCTGCGCCTCTTCAAACTTTTTAAACTCTGATGTAATTGCATTTGCCTGCCTAGCTGGATTAGTCAAGTCCGCTACAGTCTTATCTGCTGACGCCTTAATTTCTTTTAAGTCTTCTGGCTTTGCGTTTAGTATCTTTTCTAGTTCTTCTATTCTAAGGTTGTTTTTACCCTTAAGCTTAGGATCTGTTGGTGTAGCGGCCCTAAGCTTTGCCACCTCTTCTTTAGTACTTTCTCTGACTGCGTCAGCCTGCTTAGGGTCTTGTAGCTTGGCTGCAAGGTCTGACTCTTCTTTTTTCTTAGCTATAAGTTCGTTATCCGCTCCGGACAGGTCCGCTACAGTCTTATCTGCTGACGCTTTGATTTCGTCTAGCTCTTCTGGACTTGCGTTTAGTATTTTTTCTTTTTCTTTTATTCTAAGGTTGTTACGGTCTCTAAGAGCCGGCGTAGTCTCGGCTTCTTTTTTAAGCCTATCTATCTCTTCGGTAGTAGATTTTCTAGCTATATCAGACGTTGTTGTATCTTTTAGGCTCTCTACAAGGCTTGAGTCTTCTCCCCTTATCTTTTTAAGATAAGAGGTATCCATACCTTCAGGAACCTTACCAGCTATAAGATCGTCCATGCTAACTTTAAGACCAGAGGACAGTTCCTTTAGCATGGTATTAGCTCCGACACCTTTATCTATTGCGGCTAAACCTTTCTCCCCCATAGAGGCGGCATCAGGCGACCTCATATAAGTATTTGAAAACGACTCGAAAGCATCTAGGCCGTACTTAGCATTCCTTGTGTCGGTATCATTTAAGTTGTTATATGCACTATTAAGGCCGGAGAAAGGCGTACTGCCTGGCGTTATTCTTCCTTGTTTATTTATAAAATCCATGCCTGCGCCTTGCGTAGCTTTCTTAAGGTCTTCAAGGGCTCTCTCTTCACCTATGGTTTTTAATTTACGCTTATCTAATGTTTTTACGTCCTCTATAGTCACCCCATTATTCTTTTCGAAGTTAGCTAAATTATCTTTTGCTGCCACTAGGGCTGCGGCCGTGTCCTTGCCTTTAAACTCCTCTAACTTAGTAAAGTCAGCAAAGCCAGAGTACGCCTTCTCTAGCTCATCGGGTGTGCTGCCTCCAAAGCCAGCAGATTTCATCTGTGATTTTATTTCTTCTTTTTGTTGCTGTAACCGCTCTTTATCTTCGGGGGCTGAGGCTGCATCAAGCTCAATTTTATTCTGAACTGCTGCATTTTTTAGATAGCTTTCTTTAACTTTATTAGCGTCAAACCCGTGGAACTGCTTGGCTGCCTTTTCCATGGCTTCTATCTCTGGTCCGAGTAAGCCTACTACATCTTCCTTTCTTGTGAAACCTAGTATAGCGGCTACGCCATCCTTCATACTAGTATTAGGGCCGGCATCTCTAAGTAAGTCTGCCACTCTTTGCCCTACGTCAGTCTTGCCAACTCCTCTAAGTATCTCTTGGAACTTGCTTTGCTGACCCACTTCAGCCCTTGTAATAGCAGCCTCTCTAAGAATCTTAGGGCTCATAGTTGTAGCCATATTTGCGTAGCTACCCATGTTTCCTCTGACTGCGTAACCACCTGCGGACTCTGCAAGCCCTGCTGACATGCTATCAATTAGAGCATCGTCTCCTGCGCCGCTTGTTTTAATTCCCTTAGATTTAAGGTGAGCCTCTATAGCTCTCTTAGCTATGCCTTGAGGATCGCCTACCTCGTCGCTACTTGGGTTCATGAGAGCTCTAGACACAACTTGACTTAGTTCTTTTGCTCCGCCAAGCATCTCTTTCTTAAGGTCTGCAGACCCCTCTGTAGTTGAGTCTTTAGCGTATCTTGATATTACGTGCTCTCCGTACATGGATAACTCTCTAGTTACCTTCTCTGTCTGCATTGACTTACCCATCTTGGTGCCTATGTCATACTTGTGCATGAACTCGGCATTTGAGCTCTGGTTAGACACTAAATCTCTAATAACTGACGCTGATACTTTTTGGTCTTTAAGAAAACCTGCAAGACCTCCTGGACTGCTAGTTATATTTAGAATCTTTCTGGTCTCCTCTTCGGTAGCTTCCTTCTTTCCAGTTATTACGTCATATACGTTTGCAAGTTTAGAGCCTTCCTCTGGCTTAAATTTATACTGATCAACAAGTCGGGCTATAGCTGCCATCTGCTGTACTCTAGGATCTTTAGTAGCCTGTACCCCTAACTGCTGCGACATGTTAAGTCTCTTCTCGGCAGTAGACAGACCAAAAGCTTTAGAGTCCCCAAACATTCTTTTGGATGCTTCGTTTTCAAGTACAGCTTGCTTAGTTATTTCAGGAGTAAATACTCTGTCTAAGCCTGCCCTATCTGACATAGCCGCAGTAGACCCCATCAGCCTAAACATCTGAGGCATATCTATTCCGGCTGCTTTTGCTGTATTAGATGTGTCTCGTATCATTCGCTCAGTCTTAGCTGAGTCCATAGATGGTAAGTTTGCTTGAGTAAGTGCTTCTATTGCTCCTACAAGCTGACCCATGGGCGCATCAGGCTGACCCATCTCTCCGAATATCTCTTTCATTGCAGATACTGATTTAGACATCTCTTTTAGCTTTTCGGATATTCTATTAGCGTCAAGCTCACGTATCTTCGTGTCTAGCTCTGGAAGCGAGGATGCCTCTCCTATGGTCACATTCATATCTTTTGCTACCTGCTCCAAGGCCTTAGACCTTGTAGCGGCTGATCCCATGAGGCCTTTTCTATTCATAACGTCATACATCTCTCCGGCTTTACCTGCAGTTATTCCGCCCATCTGGGAAACGTCTTTTCCTTCTCCATACAGATTCTCAAATACTTTACTAGACATTTCCCCTACTTTACTGGGTTCTATTCCTCTTTTTCCTGTAATAGGGTCCGTAGCATATCTAGACCCCATAAACATATTCTGTGCCATGGCTGTAGCTAGGCCTGTTTTTCCGCCTACACCCATGGACTCTAGTGCCGCCGCTGGAAGATATGGCAGCATAGTGCTGGCTACATCTGCAAACTTACGAGCAGCTTCTTGCTCTCTAGGACCAAACTCAGACCCTGTTAATTGAGCCATGCCTCTAGCTGTTTCAAACATTCCTCTACGATCTGCCTGAGCAGCTCCCTGCATGGCTGAAGAGTACCCCCTTGTAGCCTGCATAGCTTGCATCTGACTATACATATTAGTCGTAGGAGAGTACTGCGAAGGGAGGTAGCCGCCGCCTAATGAGCTAGTTAAGACTGAACCAACTACGCTGTTTAGAATTGTCTTAGTGCCTGGATCAGTTAGACCAATAAGCCCTGTTATAGGAGATATGTCTAATGGACCACGACCACCCATACCCTGAGCTATAGGTGTACCGGTGTAGATAGACTGCCCCATCATGGACATTATAGGCTGAATGAATGGATTTGAAGACGGGTATGCAGGTATGTCAAACTGATTGAAGTTAGGATTGTTTGTCTCGCCTGCCATGTCAGCTCCTGTCTATCTATGTATCCTTTTCTATCCAAGGCATAGTGGAGGCCATGTAGTCATTAACAAGTCCGCTCATACTTTCCCAGGACTCATTAAATAGCTCTGCAGTGCCATAGCCTAAGGCACCAGTATACCTTATTACAGACAGCTTAACCACATCAGCAGACTTTCTAGCCATAAAAGATTTTGCCAGCCACTTTAATCTAAGTTGCCACTTGCGATCGAGTAAATTAGCGGATCTAAAATCCACTGTTCCGCTGGCAGACAGCTCAACTAGAAGAGCTGCTACCCGATCGCTTTCCAAAAATTTGGCTGTTCCGCCATCACTTGGAGCTTATCGCACAGGGCTTGAAACTCGTAATAAGCGTGACCTATTACAGCTCTTGTGCTCTCTAGAGGAAGATATGTATCTAATACGTGGTTCAAGAACGGCACTAGCTTTGACTGGAGGTCCTTTCCGGTAAAGTCCTCTATCTGGGCGTCTGCTAGCATAGGAACTTCTATAGTACCGTAGGTATCAGAGTGGATACTTTCAAGACACATAGCCATTCTATAGGCCTGCAGGTTACGCCAGTAAAAGTCTGTACCGGCTAGGGCCCTGCCGTTAAAGTCGGTCTGTCCGTCTATAACTATCTGTCTAAAGGCAAGGTCCGCCTCTTTAGATGTCAGAGCCCTAAAAGTCACTTTCCACTGCCCATTAAACATATCATAAGCTTTTTTAAACCTTATAGCCCCTAGTATAGACTGCACAAAGTCGTACCTGTCTTCTTCAGATACTTCTGTAAGGTCAGACTTTTTAAGGTCCCAACCGCAGTGAGGACAGTTATCAATAAGACTGAATTGTTGGGTAGGCTCCCTAGACAGTTCAGGAGCGGGCACATCGAACTGTGGCTCAGGCTCCTTATACGTCTTAGGCTTTAGATGATCTAACTTTGTAGAGGCTATGTCGTTTATGAACTCCATACCGCCGTCCTTTTTACTAGAGGCAGGGGCAGCCTTATTAGAAGGCTGCGGGTCTACGTAATAAGGTTCACCTGGTTCGCCTTGAGCCCCTTGGTGCCCTACCGGGCCGGTTGAGCCTTCCTTAATAGTGGAGACATCTCCACTTTCTTTAATTGGTTCTTTTTTATTTGGCATAAGCTCTGGAGGCAGTACAGGAGCCTTAAACTCACTTGCCTTCTCTGCACTTTCCTTGAACGCAGCCTCGTGTGAAGCTCTCAAGGCATTAAGCTTTTCCTTATCGGCTACTAAGTCTTTAAGAATAGTCATACCTTCTTCTATCTGGGCTCTGTACTTGGCTGGTACCTTGTCTAAGCTAATGGGATTATTAACTGTAGCTAATAAGTTGTTGTATAGGCGAATATCTTCTCCTGTCGCTACTGCCGGCGGAGGCGGACCTTCTGGCTGCTCTTTCTGAAGACCTCTACTGGTTATCTCTTTTTGAACTTCGCTATCTTTGCCTTCCTTCTGCAGCTTAAGAGCTCTTACTTCAAACTCTGTAAGAGATGATAGCTTTGGTTTATCTGCCAATGGTGGATCATTTTCACTAGTAGACATTAGTTCCTCGATTCTTTGTTATCCAATAACTCTGTAATTACCCTGTGGCGTAGTGCCGTTTTCTTGGCCTTCGTTTATTTTATCTTCCATTCTCTCGGCCGGCTTCAAGTCGTAGAACATTAAGTCTATCTCTTTTAAAGACGGCTCAATAACCCATGCGAGAGCGCCAGGATAAGGATACGTTGTATCGTCTAAATAAACAACAGGATATTCTCCCCACATTATACCTTCTCCTCCGAAAAGCCTGTCTCTTTGCTGCCATCGTGATTCGTATAATGTAAATCCTGTGGCCTTATACTCTCCTGTGCTTTTAAATCTAAATGCGTTTGCGCCCCATCCGCCAGCTGGATCCTGGTCGCCTATTTTACCACCAGTTGTGAATGGAATATTTATTAGCCCTGTGTATAGGTCAGCCCCTAATCCGTCTAGCTGTTTTACGTAATCCGATATCTGGTTAAGACCTTCATTGGCTTTCTGGGCAGCAGTTACGCCGTCGCCTATATCTTGGCTTAGGTCGCCTACAAATCCGCTAAAGTCTTTTGCCCTAGCCGTAGCGACATGCCCTTCAGTAGAGATTAAATAGTCTCTGCATATTAAGTATCCTAGCCCAGCTATAGTGCCTGTGGAGTATAACGGCGCCCCTATGACAGTGGCATCCGGAGTGAAGGCATTAGATGGGTCGTAGTTTCCTCCACCCCCAAAGAAGTCGTACCTACCTTGAGACACAAAAGCACTAACTCTATTACCAGACAAACAGACATCACCTGAAATCCCGGCATCTACTATGATATTACGAGCCGATCCGTCTGATCCGGATCTTAAATACAAGTCTCCGACTGCCACTGAGTTTATTCCGCTAGCCGATCTTAGCACCATACCTTTCTGAGACTTACTCTTACTCTCTAATATAAATTCCCCATCAGCGGAGTTGCCTCCAAGAATCATGAGGTTTTTTTCTGCTTTAACCCTTACATCAGCATTGGCAGAGCTTATATCAATGTCTTCCCTAGATCTAACGCAGGTTGACCTACCGGCAAGTGATATAAGGTTTCTACCTGGCCTTAATTGAATGTCTCCTGGACAGCTTATCTCTATTGATCCGCCTACCATTCTTATCTCTTCGCCGTTAGGGCCGGCTATTACTATGGTTCCGTCTGGAAGTATCTTGAAGTACGACATTAGCTTGTTGTAGTCTGCCGTATATCTATGATCTACTTTTTTAGTTACAGTTCCTGGAGGATCTATATACCACTGTCCACTTAGCTGGGAGTATGTCGGCCTCTCCTCCTCATCAGGCGCTTCAAACGGCATGAAGTCTTTTTGATGGTAGACAAAAGGATGTTCATTCCTCCACGCGAAGGAGTATGCCACATCGTCATCGGATGTTAGAGCTCTACCTGCAAACTTTTCTGACTTTATAGGAGTGTCTACTACCTTGTGGTCCTCGCCCTCTCCTACAGTGCCGGCAAACTTATAGTTATCTTTAGTGTCTCCGTTCTGCTGATCCTCTATTCTTGCCATTCTTGCAGGAGACTTATACAGAGGCGAGTGAGCTATAGTGATACCCTGACCGGATCTTATATGGTAGTTTCCATCCAAAGCCAAGTGCTGCTCCCAGGCTATATCTCCACCTCTCTGACCTAGGGTATATATACCCTCAGTCTCTAGTGGAAGTCTAAGTACTTGTCTTATTCCCTGACCTAGATAACCTGTATAAGTCTGTAGCCTATGGTAGGGCATCTGATTCTCTAAACCTACGGCACTAGCTACATCAGTAAACCCAGTATCAGATAGTATCTGAGCCGTAGAGGTGCTGACGTTCAAGGCCCCTAGACCTTCCCACGGGTACGGCGTCATACCTATATAGCCTGAAGATTCCGCTGCGTCAGTAAAGTGTTCTTGCTCATAAGAACATGACCTTATCTGTATGTTATGCCCGTGCATTCTGGCCAACTGATCCATATGGAACGCCCAGAACCCGCAATTTTCATCAGCCTTTACAAACGCCATAAATGAGTCTACGAATACTGATGTACCAGTCTCGCATACCCATCCTCTCTCTCCTGATAAAGTTGAGTCAATAGGTGAGCCCCTAGAGAAGTCGCTAAAGCACTTTTTATCGTAGGTGTACAGGGCCTTATTAGTGTACTCATCCGTGGCTTTGAAATTTGATGCCATAGATATGACGTCTGGCAATACATCAGACGTATTAGGCATAGCCTCAGGCTCTATTCCTATTATGGTCCCATAAGAGCTGTTATGGGCTCGTATGAAGTGTACCTTAGTATGAGGCTGCAGGTTACCTATTTTTCTAGCGCCCATAGGGGTCTGGGATACATCTGATAAGTAGTTGCAGGCTAGAGAGTAGCCCCCGTTATGCGATATGACCTTGTACCATCCCCAGAAAGGAAGGGCCTCGGCTATTACACCTATCTGAAGACTGTTAGTCTTAGACAGGTCTTGCCTGTTTCCGGCCATAGTTGAGTATGGGTCTGAGTTAGACTTGGTAGGTCTTACAGGGTTATCCCTGGTTATAATAGTGGCTGTGGTCTTTATGGCTTCTTGAGATTTAGTAAAGAAGTCACCTATCATCTTACTAAAGTCAGAGCTGCCTGGAGAGTTAGTTGTGTTATCCATTTTGTGTCCAATCATAAAAAAAATCTGCCGTACAGCACAGAATAGGCCGTACAGCAGATTAATTCAATATCAACTTTTACAGTGGACTAAATTACTTTATTTCGTAAAGAAGCTCTGTCATAACTCCTTGAATCTGCGACGATATAAGATTGTCCTGGGCCTGAGTGCTAAAGCCCATGCTCTGTAGCAGGACACCCTCAAGTTTGAGGGTAAGCTCTCCACCTGTCGTCTTTTTGCCATCGCAGTAAGAGTTTGGAAAAGTTACAGTCATAGTCCTTCCGCCAGCAGCAGTACATGGATCAGCAAGAGCAGTAACATTAGACAAAACAGCGGTACCAAACCCTAAGATCTGGCTTATCGAAAATGTTCCACTAGCCTTTCCTATAACGTAGTAACGCTTATTAGAGCCTACTTCGAATAGGTTTTGTACGGGCTGTTGGTGGGATACTTGCATGTTCTGTATAAGGCTTACAGGTTTACCAGCTCCTGCACCAAAGGTGACTCCGTTAGTGGCAGACGTAGTACGAAAAGCTCCACCATAGGTTGTTTTACTATTCTCCCCGAATATAGAAGTAGCCATTTTTTCCCCTTTCTTTAGGATACAGCAACATTAGAATACTCTAGATCAACCATTACCCCAGAGAGGTTAGAGTTGATTAAGTTATCTTGGGCGGCTACGCTGAATCCTACTTGCTGTAACAGTACGCCTTTAAGGGATAAGCTAAGAGTGCCGCCATTTTTGGTAGCACCTGTCTTATCTCCGCCAAGCTTACAGAAAGAGTTAGGGATAACCAGGTTGAGCTGTCTATCTCCTTCGCAAGGATTAGCAAGATCAGTAACCCCTGTGAGGGTTTCATTGCCGAATCCAAGAATCTGACCAATAGTAAAGGTACCGGATGCCTTTCCTACAACGTAGAACCTTTTTTGTGATCCTACTTCAAACAAAGGTTGAACAGGCTGAGCGTGAGTAACTTGTAAGTTTTGAACAAGTGTCACATTCTTGCCTGAGAATTTAAGGGCAGTACCCGCTGTTGAGCGGAATGCCCCTTGATAATCTCCCCTCGTAGCATCGCCAAAAATAGAAGCCATAGTTAGTTCTCCAAATTAGTTTAACCGGCTGTTACGCGACCAATTTACAGGAAGTTACACAACCAACTGAAGGTCGATATTATTAAGGGGGTAAGGAACGGTTAAGTTAATAGTAGCCACGATGTGATCCTTAAGGATCGCGTGTTGACGAAGCTCTACAATAGTGTAGTCGATGAGCTGAGGTCCGATGCTACCAGCACCTAAGTCAGTCTTGAACCCGTCACCAATTCCGTTAAGAACGATAGAGATTGAGGTAAGGCTGGACTCATTTACATTGGTTCTTCCGATAAAGGGAAGAAGGCCGCTGCGGAATGCGTAGCTCATATTGTCTACGTTACTTCGAACTTGTTCTTCACGACGGTTGAGGTCAGTGTTATCAGTAGTCACAGCATGACGATTGATGAAGCTGCCGTCTTCCGCCTTGATGATTACCCAGCCGCCGCTTCCAGCGATGGTATTAAGCTGAGCAACGTTTAAGGCTGTGACAGCCGCCCCTACATAATCAATTCCAGACAAGGATACACTTGTAAGACCTTGGTGAGGATTGACACCTGAGCGAAGACCTGCAACTGCTGCAGCGATAAAGTAGCTAGGCTGGTCAGCATATCCGCTAAGAGTTACCTTGTCATTTGCGATAGCTACTACTCGGTTAGAGCTGTACTTACCACACTTTTCAGCAATAACTCCAGCGTATTCAGTATTGTTCTGGGTTCTCCAGATTTCTACTTTCTGGGCTACTGCTACTGGGGCGTCTGGACCAGATTTAAGCCTAAGTGAGTTTTCAGAGATGACAAAATCAACTACGTATTCAGTATAGGATACGCGGCTGAAGCCGTCTGTAGCGTAGAAGTATCTTACCTTATCCCCGGCTCGTACACCCTTGGTAACGAATCTTGCATTATTTGCAGGAACGCTAAGGCGGGTATATTGAGTGCCCGAGGTTAAAGGATCGTCAGAAATAATAGCCAAGGCTTCTTCTTCGTCTGAAGTAACTGCTGCGTTTATAACTGCTGCTGTGCGGTCGGCTGTAACGCCTACTACTGCAGCTCTCCATAGACCTACTTCTGCACCTGAGCTGTCTTTAGCGTGAGCGATGTACGCATCAATAACCACTTGGTTAAAGGTAAGAGGTACAAGGTTATAAAGGTCATCTCGTCCGGATACTACATCAAGAGCAGTAAGCCAATCATCATTGTCGGCTGGGTTTGCAACCGCAGTAAACCTTACTTCTTGTCCGTTTGAGTTTTGAAGCGCCATGAACACGCCCCAACACAAGGTATTATCTGGGTGCAGGGTACCAAGTGTTGAAGGCAATTCGGCGACATCATTGATGCTACCGTATTCGCCTACAAAGGTTGGCAACCATGCTCGGTACTGCAAGTATAAAGTAGCTGCTTCGATAGGAAGAGCGACTTTAACCCCTAGGTCAGTCCATTCTGAGCTGAAAGCTGTAGCGTTTTCCTTGGTGATGAACTCGGTAGTGCTAGCTACATAGTTAACATCAGGAGCGCTTTCTTCTCGTAAAGCAGGGATTTCAATATCGCCAACGATGAAAAGCTTAATATCTAAGTCGGATGCGCTTTGAATTTCAGTAGGAAGGTCGTCTGCTAGAACAAGCGTTCGCAAATAACCAGTGGTAGCTGCAGTTGCTGTAATGTAGTACTTATCCCCTTTGCAGAGTTTAGTACCGCTGAAGCTAATAGTGATACCTTCGTTACCTACATTAAACGCGGTGGATCCAGCGCTTATAACTAAAGGAGCAGCATAGTCAACTCCGTTAGTGGTGGATACCGAGATTTCAGGGGATGCAGCAAAAGCTCCGCCCTTAGAAACCGTTACGATATAGGTAGTGTCTTTGGTACCAGTGTATGTACCACCTTTGGTACCTACAGGAGGAGTGAAGGCCTGAATTACACGAACTCTCCACTTCTGTCCAACTACTAAGTCAGTTGGGCTGACGTCGCCTTGGGAAGCAGCAGATGAAGCCGATACGGTAGAGTTGATATCAAATTCAACCTTAAGGCCCCTAGTTCCGATATAGGTAAAT
>Ga0049080_10000175_pt1 | contig 21031 bp, 9 predicted proteins | sample GreLakmeER15MSRF_FD_66716 | JGI IMG/M metagenome (GOLD analysis project Ga0049080, IMG submission 66716) | Freshwater lentic microbial communities from great Laurentian Lakes, MI, USA - Great Lakes metaG ER15MSRF | ecosystem: Environmental > Aquatic > Freshwater > Lake | place: Great Lakes... | reverse complement strand
AAAATGGTAATCCAACCATTCTAAATTATGCTTTTCGCAAAACCAATGACACTTAATCATATAAAAATCTTTATCATTTATATTAACATAAGGTCGTAAACATTCTTGAATAAATTCTTCCTTAGAATAATTTTTTTCAATATTATCAAATCCAGAACCAAATTCTGTTCCTGGTCCTAGAAAATGACCTTTATGCTCGACATAATAACGAGTTCCTCTTACTTCCTGTCTTCTATCTTCCCTATAATCAGATTTATTAAATTTAAATTTAGAGCAACATCTAAGTAAAGAATCAATTTTTGCCCATCCAGATCCAGGAATACCAAAAAAGAAAACTAATTGATCACTGCTTACCATAGATCCTCACAATTATAAAATGCAAAAGGAGCATCATACATTGGTACTTTCGATTTAAAAAATTGATGTACCATTACTAATTTCATATATTCTTCTTTACCTTCATCATCCCAAATATAACCAAGTTTATTAATAAATTTTTTGTTTGGTTGAATTATATCAATTTTATCATCATTTTTAAAAATAAATTTACGTATCATTTTGTCATGTCTACTGATTAATGATCGCATTTTTTCATAATTTTCTGGATGATCTTCAATAAAAGAATATTTCATCCATGCCTTATAATTTGGATAATGTTTAGTAAATGTCATACCAGTTGTCCACCCTTCATAGGATAATTTTACATCTCGTAAAACAAAAATTATTTTATTTTTAGGAAAATTTTTTACTAACCATTGTAAATTTTTTTCTTCTGCAAAAAAATGAGAACGAATTAAATAATTTTTATCATCGTGTGTTTCAAATGGTCGTAAACATTCTTGAATAAATTCCTCTTTAGAATAATTTTTTTCAATATCATCAAATCCGTTCCCAAACTCCATATGAGGATCCCAAAAAGCACCTTTGTGGTGAATTAATCCTGTGTTTCCTTGCTTACAAAGTTCCTCTCTATCCGATCTTCTATCAGATTTGTTTAAATTTAATTTTGAACAACAACCAAGAAGAAGAGATAATTTTGCCCAACCACTACCAGGAACTGCTACATAAAAAATTAATTGTTTTTCATCAAACATAATTAAAATTCACCAGTGTCTAATTTTTTTGTATTTCTCTTTGGAATTTCTTCTAGTTGTTGTTGCAAATTATTAATAATTTCTTGTTGAACTACTGTTCTTGCTTCAAAAGCAATTGCCTGTGCCTGAGCATCATTTAATCTTCTTTGATAAACCGCAATAAGGGCTTTTAATTCTTGTTCATTCATAGACATAAAAAAGGGGAGTTTTTAACTCCCCCTATTTATTAAATTTTACTTAGGATCAGAACGATCCACCATCAATTGTGATGTTCTCAAGGGATCTTGTAGTTCCACTGCAAGAAATTACCTGAGAAGCACCTGCACAGTCATTTACATAAAGCGAACCGATTTCCAATCCACCATATGTTGCTGGTGAAACAACACCATTACTTTCTGAAGCGGTTGCTGCTAGAACAAATAGTGATGCACTATCATCCCAGAAGAAAGCAGCCTTTCTTGCTTGGGTATCATAATAATTCATGATTAAACCAACGTCTTTGTTGGTATCTGATGATGGAGCAGATCCATCAATCATTTGAAGCTCAAGTAGTGTATCTTCTACTGTTGTTTGAACAGTATTGATTTGAGTTGTTGTTCCATTAACAGTTAAGTCACCGCTAATAATAACATTGCTTGAGAACGTAGAAATACCAGTGATGTTTGCACCACCAGCACCAACTTTCAAACCATTATTTCCGAATGTCAAGTTTGCACTATCTTGAAGAGCACCAGCAGTGCCAGCAAGAACAACACGACCTGAAGTTAGATCGCTAACAGTTGCTGATGATAGTGTTGTTTCACCACCAGAAATATCAGCTCCGCCATTAACATCTAACGCACCACCTACAGTTGCACCAGCAGAAATATTTGCTGTAGTTGCTTGTAGGAATGAAATTGTAGAGACACCAACAGAATTAATTTTGCCAGTGATACCACCAGATACTGATAGATTTTCCTCAGCAGTAACATTACCAACAAAAGTTGATAGTCCTGTAACCTTTAAAGCTGGTAATGTAGCACCACCAGCACCACCAAGAACATACTGCGACATCTGTTCCGCAGTAATTTTTCTGATGTTTCCAGTGCCTTCATCAGCAACAACTAACAAATCATTCTGTGTTAGTGTTGAAAGCGCAGTGCCTCCAGCAATATCAAGAGCTAGAATTGGAAGAGTGTTAGACGAAATTCCAGCGCCAGATCCATTAAATTGTGACGCAGTAATAATACCAACCGAATTAATTGTTGTTGCCAACAATTGAACTGCTGTTGTGACACCAGAAAGAACAGAACCACCGCTTGCTTTAAATGTATTTGTGACAGTGGCAAATCCCGTCATGGTGATATTGCCTGCAGTCTTAAAGTTTTGAACTGCAACAACATCACCGAGTGATTTATAGGTAACAAATTCAAGTTCATCACCTGCAGTAGCACCTGTTGTTAGGTTTACAAGTGATCCATCAGTTGCTGTGTAGTCAACACCAGTTACTAGTCTTAGACCATTTAGATATACATCAACAAATCCTTCCTGATAACCAGCTGAAACAGTAAACGCTGCTTGATTTGCAGTTGCTGTTACAAGTTCTGAAGTCGTGTAAGTAGAAGCAGCAACACCAGCAATGGTAATAGTTGCAACTTCATTAACAACGCTGTAAGCTTCTAGACCTGTTCCAACAAATTTAAATGCCGTTACAAGACCGTTATGACCACCACCAGTTTGAACACCAACTAAAGGAACTAATGTTCCATCTGTATCGCGGAAATCAGCTCCACGAAAAGATGATGCTGTAATAATGCCAGTTGCATTAACTGTAGTTGCTTGAAGTTGACTGATGGTAGAAACACCAACAGAATTAATTCTACCTGTGATACCACCAGATACCGTTAAGTTTCTGTTTACTGATAGATCAGTTCCTACAGTAGCAGCAGCAGAAACGTTTGCTGTAGTTGCTTGTAGGAATGCAATTGTCGAAACTCCACTTGCATTTACGCCACTTTCCCAAGTAAGTGTTCCGCTGGAGTTTGTTCTTAAATACCCTTGATCAACAGCAGCTGCTGGGAAAGTATAAGTTACATCAGAACCAATACTTGCAGGAGCTTTTAAAGTAATTGAATTGGAACCATTATTAGTACCTTCAACAAGATTTACACCAGAACCTGCTGTTGTAGTTTCTTTGGTCCAATAACGATGGGATCCAAAAAATTTGTTTCCGTTTGTGGTACTATCAATACCTACATAAAGATCATATTTGTCCGTAGTAAATCCAGGTTCACCTGCTCTTAAACCAGGTAAATTACTAAACAGACCTCTTTTAAACTGAATTACTGGAGCAGCCATAGGAATTATGGGTAATTATTTTTTTTCGTTCCCAATTATTTAGAATTTTTACCACTCTCCAGCATCAAGATCAATTTTATTATCCAATACATCATCCAAGTAATTTATGGTTGCTGTTGACATTCCTACAGGAGTAGGATCAGTTGTTGTTATTCCAACAGAAGCATCTAAAATATCATCTGGATTTATAAACTTATATTTTGAAGTTTGTGCATCATACACCATAATATATTTGTTTGTAGATGCACTAAGATTTGAAGTGTCTACGTCTAAAATATCTGATAGATTTGCCACTCCTCCTCCTGCTGATGCAACAATTACTTCTATTTGTCCTGTACCAATATCGGAATCTGCCGCAATATCTAGTGATACAACTGAAGAAACTAAAGAACCATTTCCCTCAGTAGAAACAACTATGTCCGACATTTTAGGAAACGGTAGAATTTACAGTTATCTGTCCAGTAATTACTTTAGTTTTAGTACTACTTGCAGATGTGTTTGTAATAATTACATCATAATTATATCTACCCGAAGTAATAATTCCAGTTTGAGAATTTGTTAGTGATATTGTCAAATTTCCTAAAGTTGGATTTCCATTATATGTTGTTGCAAAACTAATAAATCCAGCAGAACCACTCCACTTCCTCATTTTTACCGAAAAATTATAAGGTGACAAATCCAATGGAGATCCATCGGACTTTTTCAAATTAAAAGTCCTTGTAAAATCAGCTCCCTGTTCAATTACCAGGTTGACTACTGGAACTGCCATCTCCCACCTTTATACTATAATTATTTATTGAGAATTAAAGACTTTAGAACTTCGATTTCAGATCTCAGTTCTTTAAGTTCTGTTTCATAACGTAAACGAGTATTTCTTTCATTGATATATTTCTCGTAAGCAACCATATCTGTGTTTATGATTGCTTGTGTATGTAAGTCTCTTTCAAGATTTGAATGATCTTCTACTTTTGCTCGTTTTATCATGCCAATGCAATTGCTCTAAAGTTTCTAATTTTTGGTGATTGTGCTTGATTTGTTGTTGTATTTTCAACTTTGATTTGGTATGCACTAAACTGAGGAAGATTATTTGCAGTCCAAGTATACTCAACAAATTGATTATCAAGACTTGCAGAAATATTTCTATCAGATCTTCCGCTATTATTTTTAATATTAATTACTTGTTGGTTAGCATCAAGATTGTCATACCCAGGGAATAGTTCAAATACTTTATCAAGCTCTGCCCCATCAACTCTAAACAGTCTGTATAGAATTCTAATATCAGCATCTGTTGGTCTATAAGCGTCAAGTAAAACTTTCAATGATGTTGCAGGTGTTTCTAGACTAATTACCTTAGTTAGATATGAGAAATCATGTGGATCTTCTACAAGAAGATTTGCTCTTCTGTCAGTAGCATAATTTGTGATTGGACTATTTACTCTATGTGATTCTGTAGTAACAAAACTTTCAAATGCATTTATGCTTGGAGACACATTTTCATTAGTTGTACTTAACTCTAATTCAAAAGTAAATGATTTAGCACCAGGAAGAGCAAGCAGTTTCGTTTCTTCATTTGGTCTAGAAGCAATTATTCTTGGATCTTTAAAAGTAGTTTTATTTGTTAGTGAAACTGATTCATATCCTTTATCTTGGAATGATACTTCACTTCCGTCAATACTTGTTCCAGATGTTGTTCTTACCTGAGCACTAATAGATGTTCCATTTGGAAGATTATAATCAATATAAGGAATAATACTTTCAAATTGAATATTTTGGGTTGCCTTAGCATTTGATCCACCACCAATTTTACTAGAGTTAAATACCGCTGCTCCAGAAATTTTTACATGATATTGATCAAGAGTTACTTTATCTTGAATTGTATTGGATGCATTGATTAAATTATGTGTTGTATTGACCTTTCTTAGAGAAACACCAGCAAACTCATATTTTTGAATTGGTGTATTTGCAGTATAAGTTCTTGGGATTGTTCCATCAATTCCTCTAGTTGTAATACCAGTTAGGATATTATTTCCTACACCAGTATATGCAATAATCTCATCGCCAATCAAAGCAAATCCAGGGTTTGCTGCAGAAACTTGAGCACCTTCAAATAGATTGAAGTTTGTGCTACTTGCAATACTAATATTATCAATAGAACTTACTGCATATCCCACTTGAATTGCAGTTGGAACAGTATCACCACTTACTCCAGTTAATGTAACAATGTTATTATCAGCGTGCATTCCATGGTTCTTATGATTTACCTTGAAATAAGTGCCGTCATATTGGTCTGTATTAATTGTAGCAGTAGAAGGAACAATCGAGAATAAAGTTGATCCAACGCCAACACCAGCACCTGCAGTTGGCACATACTGGATTTGATCTGATGTATTAAAGTCTTGTCCAGTTACGTTGGTTAGAACAAGAGTATTTGTTGAAGTAACAACACCTACAGTAAAGGTTAGATTTTGACCTAACGTGTTACTACCAAGTGTGGCTGTTAGTGTATCACCCACAGCATATCCACGACCACTAGCAGTTACGCATACGTTAGCAATTGCACCACCACTAACAGTAACAATGCCAATAGCACCAGTTCCAGATCCAGTAACTGAAGTGAAGTTTACACCCTGGAATGTACCATTAGAATAACCAACACCAACATTAGTAACAGTCAATCCAGTGTTGGCAAGTCCAACAGCACCACGTAGACTTTCTACAAATCCACTAGAAGTTCTATTATCTTGTTTAATTTGAGATCCTACAACAACAAATGGGGAGGTAACTGCAGAAGATAACCCAAGAGTTACTTTCTTAGCATAAACTTCAATTGGATTAGTTTGTAGAATATTTCTAGAATTATATGTTCTTAGTTCTGGATTATAGAACTTGAAGGTTCCTTTTTGTGTAGTGAACTTTGCCTTACGTGCAACATACTTTAGATCCTCAAGTTGCGATGCTTCCCAAGTAGATGCATTTTGTGACTTAAATAGTGATCCTAATGATGGTTGCTTGTTGATAATAATTTTTTGAATTTCTGGTAAGTTGGCAGTTGAAATATCTTCCTCACCTACACGAGAAATCCACACATTATATGCATCAGTATCAGCTAAAATCACAAATGCATACTCTCCTTTTGGTAGATATACTGGAGCATCAAATGTAAATGTTGTTGCTGTTGATCCAGTACTTGAAGTTGTAATCTCATTTGGATATTTTACAACACTAGATCCCTCAATAATATTTCCAGAAGGAAAACCATTTACAACATTTACAATTCTAAGTTCCACAGGAATTGATGAACTCTTTGTTCCAAAGAATAAATCAACAGATGTATAGTAAACACCAGGATCTTCTTCAACAAAGAACGATTGTGCTAATGGATCTGCTGGGGCTGGAGGTGGTGGTGGAGGACGACGAACAATAGTTGTTTGTGTTTCTAATGTTCCTTGTGAGAAGAAGTTTGCATCTGCTCCACTTACAGTGATACCAGGAATATTTGAAGGTGTTTTTTCTGCAGATACTTCAACAGTATTTGTTCCATTCGCAAATTTTGGATCTGTGTTTGGAATATTGATGCTTCCAATTAGAACACCATTTGCATCGCTAATCAATCTAATATCTTTTACAGTTGCTTCTGCATTACTTGTTTCTCCAACAAGTTTCATACCAACAGACACATACCCAAAAAATCTTTCGTCTGATTTTTGATTGAGTGATGAAGTATCAATATTCAATACTTCGGTAGTATCACTATAGAAAGAACTCAATCCAACAGATGAATATGGGCTGTTGGTATATACTGCTGTTGGAGCATTATATGGACCATCTTTATGATTTGCCTGTGCAAGTCTAAATCTAACTTCTGGATTTGCTGTTGTATTTTGATTGGAAAGAAGTCTTCCAACAACAGTTTCTCCAACTTGGAATGATCCTTGAACTGGGGTTACTTCTAATAACTTAGGAACAGTTAGTGTCCTATTATCAGACATATCTGTTCTTGAGAAGAAACTAAAGAACTTAGTTGATGGTTTTAGTCTAGATGCTTTGAATTCAATATTCTGTGATCTTAGATTTGGAATTGCCGTTGAAGATGTAATAACTTCAGTTGTTCCAAAACCACCATCAATAGTTTTATATTCTCTTTCGATCCAAATATCTTGTTTTGGATCTAAACTCATACTACCACGCCAGGTAACAACATCAAATGGATTGACGTTTACTGCTCTGCTTGCAAATGGTTGATTGAAATCTTCTACCTCAGAATAGTTTAGAGTTACAATATTCTTTGATTTTTTGATATTAGCAGATCCAAGATCATTTGTGTATCGCGCATCAATACTTAGATTTGGTGCTCCATTTGTACCAATAAGTGCTTCAGATCCAACTAAAAGATCAATGTTATCATAATATGATCTTGCAATCATTTCATTATTGTCAATATCATATTTTAGAACTGGAAGTGTTTTATCCGCAACATCAAAGGTACTAAAGTTATCAACAACAAATCCAGACTTGAACTTATCAAGTCCTGTATCTGGGTCTTGAATGACTAAACTTGATGTTTTTGCTTCAAGTAAGGATAGACTTGTATAGTACTCTAAACCAGCAATTCTATCTTCAAGTTTTCCAATATCAAGCATTGTATAACGCTTGTTAGCCCTGAACTCAATCGTTACATCAGTATCTACATCATAGACATATGGTGCATATGTAATTGTTGCTAGTTCAAAAGATCCATCAATTGCTTCTGGTAGAACTGGACGTTCTGAAGAAACACCCTTTGCAATAGTAAATGTATTGTCCTGATTGAGGAATAGTCTATCAATTCTTCCCGTATAGAAACTATAGTCTAAAACAATATTTTCATCAGAAACAATCACATTTGGAACAGTTTGTCCAGATCCACCAAAGTTTCTTGATGAGAATTCAAATGGTGATAATGTTCCACTATAGTCTGCTACTCGTGGTCTAAAGTCAATAACATCAGTATTTCTTATATTATTGAAACTTTGAATATTTTCATTATAATCTGGATAACTATTGGTTGTAATAATTTCACCATTATCACTAGAATTGATGGTAAAATAATCAAAATATACCTTGAGTTGTCTCGATGGTTCTTGTGATCCAGACTTTCTGATTAGTCTACCAAAATCATAATATTCAAGTCGCTGACCTGTATCAAAACTGAAATTATCTAAGATGTTTGGATCTCCTAGATTGATTTGTGAAATATTAGCAGTTACTCCACTTTCTTGGAATATGACTTGTTCAGTTTCAATAAAACTCTGAATATTTTTGGTAATATAGTAAATTTCATTGGTGCCTGTTTTACCAAGAACCATTGCCGAAGCACCAGAAGTATTACCAATTAGAATTTCACCAACAATTAAGTCCAGATTAGTTCCATTTGGACCATTTAATGATGAAAGAACTAAACTTGGAACTGTTGGAGCACTATTCGTTGATGACTGAAATACTGCATGAACATTGACAACATCAGCAACATCTAGAGAAATTTCTTTGTCTTGAACACGCTTACCATAAGCGTTATTATGACTTAGACCATCACTAACTCCAGTTGAAATACCAGAGTAATTGTATTTTGAACCAGTAACTGTAACTGACGCTGCACGATTTAGAACTTTATTCTTAGATGTAACTTTTGATTTTTGTTGAGTTGTTACTGCAACCACTCCAGTCTGACTTGTTTTAGATAACCCAGAAATAGTTGCACCCTTACCACCATTTGTTAGTTGGAATTGATCTGAAGTTAGTGGTTCAACTGTTCCGTCCATGTAGAAGATTGAATATCTTTCTTCATCAAATGGAGCATAAACAAAATCAGTTCCTGCTAAAGATGGTAAATCTAGTGATCCTAAAGATGATGAACTTCTATCTCTATATTCTTTTCTAATAAAGATATCAGAAGTTGTCAGATCTACACTTTCAATATTTCTATTTGGAAACTCTGCATACATAAACCCAGAGTTTGAATTTCTGATCTTTGGCGCAACAACAAGAAGACCAGAAACACTGACTGATGCAGGAGGTAAAGTTCCAGTTGCAACTCCAACAACATTGGTTACTGCTTCAACAGTCAAACTTTGTGCTGTTGATGTAATAGTTTTTACTCTATTATAAACAGTTCCTGATACATCAGTTCTAGCATATGAAACAATATCACCAGTCTTGATACCTACAGTCCAACCACTTGTGGAACTAGTCACAGTAGAAACACCACCAGATCCTGATGTAATTCTAAATGGTTTTGATCCAAAATTAATTTTTGGTTCTAGGACTGTATCTGCACTAAACGTTGTAACACCAACTTCAGATCTCACTGATCTCACATCAGTAATATCAAACTCTAGTACTTTAGTAATAACTCTACCATTTTCAATTCCATTGACAAGAATTGCTTCATCAACAATGAAGTTACCAGACGTTTGATGAAGAGTTAGAATACTTCCAGATACAGATCTTAGATATCCTTTAGCACCAGAATTTTTACCTTCAATCAAGGCAGGAGCACTAATTGATAACGATTGGTTTAGAGTAATTTCTGTGTCAGTTTGAATATCATAGAGATATAAATCGAACTGAGATGCATTATTAGTATAATCTGTATTTGTACTCTTGTAATCATATACTCGTGCTCTACCAACACTTTGCCCTGCGGTAGCAGCTTTGTTAGATCCAAGTCTTTGACTACGAAGATCTACAGATCCAGTTGTTGCAAGACCAACGCTTGCACCACCATAAACATTATTTACTCTGAGAAGATTTCCTGCTTGGAATGGAATTCCAGCACCTAAAACAGTTGTAGTTTCTCTTGGTTTTTCTACATCTAAAAAAGTTGTTCCAACAGTTTCTACCTCATATCCTCTAACATATGCTTTTCCTGGACCAACTTGAATTTCAAGTAAATCTTTGGATGGTTTATTTCCTTGATCTGTATTTTCTTCTGAAAAGAAAACACCAAATGTTGAATATCTATCGTTTAGACTTTCCTTTGCCTGAAGATCAAACTGTTTGACATAATAATCTCCACTTTCATCATAAGTTCTTCTTGCTAGTTCCTTAGCGATTTCACTATAAACAGTTTTATTGATGATTTTTTTTACTTCACCATTCTTTACTCTGAATAATTCAATAAAGTTTTCATCTTGATAATCTTCTAAGTCTTTTTTGATCAGTGATAAACTAATCTTTAGTCTATCTGCACCAGGAGCAGTATAATTTGAATATCCTTGAGCATTATCATAAAGTGATGGATCATCAACAGCACTGATGATCTCTTCGTTTACAAAAAATCCAACTCTATATGATGGAGTGTTTGAATATTGATCAAGAATAATTGTTTCGTCACTTACTGCAATAAATGCTCCTCTTGCAAAGAATACACCCTCAGTTACAGAGAATGAAGATCCTGTCGCAGTGGCATTTGTAAGAACACATGTTGCAAAATCAGATCCAGCAGCAATTGTTGTGGATCCGTAAGAAAAATCGGTGAGCGTTACTAGATTTTCACCATTAAGGAACTGATCTGTGCTATAATCCTGTTCTGATGATTTTTGATACTTTACGTATAAAGTAGTAACACCTTCAATAGATTGCGTTTTGGATAATACTTTTTTTACAACCGCAGTAATACCAGAAGTTTTTCCTTGGATTGTTAAACCAATCAATTGATCATAGTAATTTTCAACTGATATTCCAAAGAAAGTTGGTTCTAATTTTACTGCATAATATCTATCATCATATGCAATAGAACCAGGAATTACTACTGATCCTTCCTTGAAAAAATGCTTACCAAACTTCTCAACCTGATCTTGAAGAATTGACTGTAGAGTTGTTAGTTCTCTAGCCTGGATTGGAACACCAGGTTTGAAGAGCACCCTATTATAATTCTTCGCTTGATCAAAGTCATCATAATATGGATTGGTGTTGAGGTTAGTGTTTTGTGGCATCGGATCAGAATTCTAATACAATTTTGATATCTTCTCTTTGGTTTGTAGCTCTTGTTACTTCTGGTCTATTGTCAACATAAATGATTTCGCCAGAATATTCTTGAATTTCTGGTTGTGCAAGACCACTATTGAAAGTTTGACCAAAGTAATAAGTTTTTGAGTTGACCGTTGTTGAAACGCCAGTAAATGTTGTCTCAATTCCTACGGTTTCAGTGCCAGTAGTCGTTGTTACAACTACGTTTACACTTCCTCCTGTCCCTGGGGAACTTGTAAACTTATTTAGACGGTATCCGTAAGTTGGTTTTGACCCTGTTGAACTATCAGTAGCAAGATCTCTATCTTGCCAGTATCTTAGAATTTTTGTAATTGGATCATAAGAAATAATTTTTCCAACTGCAGTTGATCCAACTCCAATAGTCTGTCTAACTTGTCCATCAACAGATACACTCATTGTTGTTGTAGCAGCACCAGTCAAACGGAGACCATATACACCAGATGCAGAAGATGCTGTCAATAGATTTGAAGTTCCATTGATTAAGGGATTTTTGATAACTCCAATTCTTGCAAATTGATTTCCTGTTGGAAAATCAGGATTTGTTACATCACTATTTTCAATTCTAGAATAAATTAGAACTCTGTTAGCACCAAGTTCTTTATCAACATCTGCACCATGCCCTCCAGGAGGAGGAATAATTACGGAAAAACTTGCACCAGATCCAGTAACAACACTATCAAGATCTAGTGTAGCAAAAGAATATCCAGTTCCACCATTGGTTACTGTTGCAGTTGTTGGTTTTCCATCAACAAAGGTAACTGATGCTAATCCATCTTGACCATCACCCTTGATCGGAACATTATTTTTTGTTCCACTAAATTGATATGAAGCGGAACTTACACTTTCAATAACAACAACTTCAATTCTCCCATTAACTGCAGCATTTCTTACATCTGATACATCTGAGTTTGTTTTCCAATTGGCTGGTACAGGAATATACTCAACACTATCGAACTTAATAATGTCGCTTGGTTTGATTGAAAATAGATATTTCCAAATATAACCATCACTTTCCAGTCTTGGTTGGAGATCAGTATGTGTTGGTTCTTCAAGAGAAATAATTCCCTTTCCACTATTTGATGGAGCAGCACCATTATAAATGCATTCATAAACTCTGTAATCAGAGTTCATTGCATAAAAGTTTGCTCTATACAAACTAGTTGCACTAGTTTGAGGAGAAGTTCTATTGATAGAATAATCGTGTCGGTACATCTCATAGATTGTACCTGATGTCCAAGAAATCTTTCTAATAACTTTTAGAACATCGCTTGATGTGATTTTTTTAGCAGAAATTAGAGTATCATAGATATCATTATATTGATCAAAACTATCAACTGGATATGGCGTATTAGTGTTCCAATCTGCACTTACTTCAGTTGCATTTGGTAAACCAATAAACACATAATAACTGTTATCAGAGGTTGAAATACCACTGACAAAATTTGATGCATTCAATACTCTGATCTGATCAGTAATGATCGCGGGCATTATTTTCTAGACTTTTTGTTTTATTTATGAGTAATCTAAAGATAAGTTTGTAGTCCTAATAATTTGTGGTGCAGTTGAAATTCCAGTTAGACCATTTAGAGGATTACAAGTAAATGCCAAACCAGTTGATCTTGATGATGTAAATTTAGCCCAACTGTATTCACCATAGAAATTACCACCACCAGATCCTAAACCACTAAAGTTCAGTCCATGTCCAGTTCCAATGTTGACATGAACTCTCATGGACAAACCAGTTCCGACTGGACTAATATGACTTACTTGATAGATACCATCTAAAAGTTGAGTTGCGATACCAACAGTGCTTGATCTATCTTGTGATAAAGCAGTTACTCCATTTCCAACGTTAGATCTAGATACAACAAAAAAGTCTCCAGTCGAAATACCAGTCACTAATGTATTACCAAAAGGTGCATCTCTTAATGGTGAATTCAGTGGAATGAAGAAATTGAACTGTAATCCCTGACTTGTGGTTCCAATTCCAGTAATAATACCTTCATCACCAGAAACAGAAACTGATGAAACTGTTTCTACTGGTTTGATGAACGTTGTTGTTCCAAATCCAGTATTATCTTTATCACTATCAATAATTTGAATATTAAATGATGTTGTATTTGGATCTTCTGTTTTACTGAATACTAAACTGCCTCCATCAGCATAGAAAACACTATCAGACGTGCTAACATTTTTGATAATTCTTGCAGTTGGTTTAATTTTTGCAGCATACTCAACTCTTGATTTGCTTACTTTGATACCATCAACAAACAAATCTTCTTGCTGTTGACACCAAACAACAGGTCTTAGTGGAGATGTTGATTGACTAATTCCTTGTCCCTTATAATTGTTGGTTTGTAATGTATCTCTAGAAACTATTGCTCGGACAATTCTTTCATTTTGCTCAACGGGAATAATTTGATTTGGATTTTTGAGAATTGTTAAACCATCACCAATTTTTATAGTATCGAGTGCTGTTGTAGTATCAATATCAGCATCTGTTCCTCTATAAAATAGTACCTGTAAAGAAGATCCTGCAACTGGTGGTTCTGTAAATGTTATTTGAGTTCCACCTGTAAAAGTATAAGATTCTTCTGGTTTTTGAAGAACATCATTAATGAATATCAATAAAACATCCGCTAAATTTATTGGAGAACCAGATGTTTTTTCAATACTTAATGGAATTCCATTTTCAGTAAGAGTAAATGTTGTTTGAGTGCTATCAAATTCTGATGAAAAATCGTCAAGTACTTGTAATTTCCCAAGAACCCACCCAGCAAATTCATCATCTCTAGTTTCAAGTACTGTAAAGATTGAATTTGCAAAAGTAGATCCAATACTAGTAACAGTTGGAATTCCAGCAATTCTCAGTTGTTCTCCAACAGTAAATCCATATCCAATATTGTTTAGTTGAAATGATGTAATGCTCAATGCAGATCCAACAAAAATAGATGCAGAAGCACCTATACCAGTTGAAGAACTAATCAATTGAATATCATCATAAGGGATTGGTGCATCAAAGGAAACTATAGGAACGTTAGTCCAAGTATATCCTACACCTGGAGTATTGATAAAAATCTTATCAATGCTTCCATTTAGGACAGTGAACGTGCCAGCAGCTCCAGTCGTAGGATTTCCGCCATTGACATGAATTCTATAAGTAGTTGGACCGTTTCTGTATCCGCTGCCAGAGTATCCCAGTGCAACCGTGATTGTTCCAAATCCAGAGACCACTGCGGTTCCTGTTCCGACATATTGTGGTTGATATCCATAACCTTCAGTATTTGCTAATGAAACAATAAGACCTTTTCTTGGAAGTTTATTAGCATTTACATCAGAAGCACTATATGTCTCTACAGCTGCATTACTATTTCCAGTAAATCTTATTGAAGTAATGCCAGTAGATGTTCCTCCAAGAAACTCATAATCAACTTCTGGTTTTTGGAAAATATTATTGACTAATATTACACCAAAATCACTTGTAATGCCAGTTGTATTTACACCAGAACTTTTTATGGTAAACGTTTTTGCTATTCCTGTAAAGTTTTGTGAGATATCATCAATAACAATATTCCCTTCATAATTTGATCGAATAAAAGATCTTCCTTGAAAAGAACTACCATTAGTAACATCAACATAAACAAGATTATGTGTACCAATACCAGTACTAGTAAGACTAATTGCAATTCCCGCAATTGCATTGTCTAAACTTGATGCAAATGAATAGTTGTTGGCAGATTGTTTTATTAGGAAATAATTTTGATTTGAAACTAACGGTGCTGGTGGTGTCAAACTTCGTAAAAGAACTTGTGATCCTGTTGTAAAAACATCATCTAGAGCAGTAAAACTTGTTGTTATCAAATTTACATTAGATGAGGAAAATCCAACAGTATATCGAATGCCGCCGAAAGGAACATCTGCAAAAGTAATGATATTTTTATTGATATTATAGTCACCAAATACAAGTTGAACAGCGTCTCCAGTAGAATGACTTCCTGTAGATGTTCCCATCCATGCTCTATCAACTAAAATTTCATTAGAAATATCATTAAAACCTACAATTTGTATCCTCATAATTTCATCATTAATTTGGATCAAATCATAATTCTTGAATAAACTTATATCATTAACTTGAATAATTCTATTGTTTATCGATGATAGGGTTGTTGCAGCACCTATTCTTTTATAGATGGGAGATTGAATAACATTATCGAGAGCAATAATACACTTGCTATTTTGTTTTTCTGCTGTAAATGTATGAGTTGTTCCCACCCCAACCGTTGTAAGACCTATGGCATTTCCAGAAATTGCAAGAGTTGCTGCAGCTGCAACCTTGAATTTATTTTCACTAATTTTTATTGCAAATACTCTTTGTGGTAAAGTTGTAGCACCACCTACACCAGTGCTAGTGTGATCAATACCAATGGCAGAATTTCCTGGACCAGCATTATAGTAAAGCGGTTCTCCAGTTACAAAAAAATGATTATTGATAACAAAACTATCTGCACCAAGTAAAACTTCAGAACTATCTGATCCATCAAATGTTTTATGAAAGATAGGATCTCCTTCGTGCGTTAAATTGAACGAATACCTAAAGGTTTCCGTTGCTGAGTTATATTGCTTATTTACAGATCCTAACTCAAATCCCATGTCTTTTTTGGAGTATTTATGGAAGGGTTATGACAACATCAGATGCTACATCATCTGGATTATTAATCCTAATTTCAGATGTTCTTACAACGTATGCTTTATTTGCCCTTGGAGTAAATCTTAATAGTCCATTAGATCCTGAAACAACCATATCAGTATTTTGTATATCTCTTCTGAGATCAACTGAAGTGGAAAGATTATTATATTTGATATAATTTATCACATCACCATAAATGTTTGCAGCAACATGGAAGAATGAATATTGATTATCTGTTGTATTATGTATCTCTACAAGGTACTTCACAGAAACATAATTGTTGGAAGAAATAATTGCTATTATTTCTGCTGATGGTGATGCAGAGGAAGAAATTGTAGTTCTAGTGCAGTCCAAAGAAGCATCTCCAACTTCACGAGAGGTGCCTGGAATGCCGCTAGAAACTGTCGTTGCAACACCAACTAAGGTGGACAGCATAGCAACCGTTACACCAACTCCAGCGGCAGGTAACCACTTTAGATGAAGTGTATTTGTTGCTGTCATATCTACACTAAACGTTCCAAGTCCAACTCCACTGTCCATCTTACCAAACTCAACATATTGAGCAGTAGATCCTATTCCTAAGAAAGATGCTTCAACAATATTTTTTTGATTTACTCCAATGACAGAAACAACTACACTACCACTCTTGAATTCGTTGGCATCAATAGATTGAATAATCTGTTGTGTTGGAGATCCAGATGATGCAATAAAAGATGAAACTCCAACTTTTTTGATATGTCCAAATGAAGTAGTTCCAACACCAACACCAGGTTCAATTTTTTCTTTGTAGAAAGTTATATCATAAGTAAACGTTGTATTATATGGTGAAAATAGGACTGATACGGTTGTTCCAGAAATTGAAGTACTAAAATCGCCCAAATCAAATGCATCGGATAAATCAGAATATTGATTGTTGAACGATATCGTACCATTATGAGAAACGACAAATTCTGTATATTGTGTTTCGTTGAAAACAATTCCTAATGAAGTATCAAGTACAACTTGTGCATAATATTTAATTGCAGATGCTTGATTGATGTCAAAACTATCAAGTTCTATGGATCTACTTATGTCTGGATCAGAATAAAATTGTGGACTAATGTCATCGATTTCAAGTACTCTGTTAGACTTACAAATTAAAGAACTACCAAATCTATTTGAATTGAATATAATTTTATCGCTGATTGTTGCATCACTATTTGTTTTTTCGTAAACAAGATCCCAATCATGCTTACAATATAATTTTGTAGCATCTGGATTGGTCAATACAATTGTACTTGCTTGAGATCCAATACCAGTTGATACACTAGTGCTACCAAGTCCAGCAAGACTATCAGATGGAACAAGTAAATCTGAATGTTTTTTGAAACCTGCAATATGTCCTAAACTATCAACAGGTTCACTCCAACTATTGATACCAACTTTACTCTTTAGAGAATATGCAAACTGTTGGTAGTAATCGCTATCATGAATTCTCTGGAAAAATTCATTTAGTTTTCCAGTGTCTCTTTCCCATCCAAAATCTTTTGAGATAGTTGAATTGACATCAAAGTATCCAGAGTAATTCTGCATACTTTCAATAATTCCAGATGCACCTGAAATTCTACCTTTCAACAAATCACCAGTATTGAGACCAACAAGACTATCAACTCTCAATACATCTGTTACAGAACCCTTTCCAGTAATAACTTTTGCTGATGATGTTTTAGTATAAACTTCTTCGCCATTATAAAATTCACCTTCTTTTAGTGTCAAACTGAATGTAGAAATATCTTTTACATTTGATACACTTCCATATGTCAACCCATCATGAACACCAGGATTTTCATCTACTGCATAAGAAATTGTAGCTTGATTGACTAGTCCAAATGCAGTGTTTACTCCAGTAATTGTCCAATAACGATAACCATACTGTGCTGAATTATATCCTTTACCAGTAGAAACACCAACATTTTCAACAAATACTTGATCTCCAACAGCAAACGGTAGTGGATTAGATGTAGTAAATCCTGAAGTTGGTGTTTGTAATTTCAGTGTCACATTTGGTGCAGAATACGTAGCACTAATAATTCCAACACCATTAGTGTTATTGACTGCAATGAGATCATTATCAGTGCTCTTGAGATTTCCTCCAGCGTTGACAATGTTTATAGATCCAACACTACTTCCAGATAAAGAAGCAACAAGACTTACTTCTGTATTGACGGTGTTAGATTTTCTATTATAAACAATTAGATCTGGTGCAGACAGATATTTTGATCCAGTAGAGGTAATTGCAACAGTATCAACACTATAATTATCTTTGAGTATGATGACTTGAGGAACTGCTGCTTGTGGTTGTAGTGTTTTGTCTGATGGATAGTCATATCCAAAATCTAAAATCTGAACGCTATCAATAGAACCAATGTTTGATCCATATGTCCTTAGTGTTGCAGAAGAACCTGTTGTAGATGCTACAGATACTTTCGGTGTAGATTTATAATTTTTTCCACCATCTAAAATATCAATTTTTGCAATGGATCCCTTTGTGTTAGTAGAATTTGTTATGTAATTGATATATGATACACTGGTATAACCTACTCTTTCTGGTATTTCAAAAATATTATATGTAAATGTTTGATTTGTTGTTGTCGTCAGTGAATGTGTTCCTGTAAACTTACTATTACGAACAACTATTTTTGAATACTCATTAATATCTTTATTAATTTCAATAATCTTGGACGGATTTTGAGAAGTAAATCTATAGTATAATATTGAAGGAACTTGCTCTGTAAAATGTATTGTCGTTTTTGCCGAGGTAATTCCTGGTGCGAATTGATTTGTAATTTCTAATGCAGATACACCAGATCCAACAAACGTTTTATTATAAGTTTGATCCAAGAAAAATTCTAACTTAGTGCTTAGTAAACTTGGATGAGAAACATCAAATTCTAAGTAATCTCCAACAGTAACATCAATTCTAGGATTGATTGATGAACCAATACTTATAAATCGAGTAACTGGATCGTATATTGCAGATACTGCACTTGTAGCAGTAGAGACAACTGTCATATCAATGACATCATCTGGTCTCAATCGGTGAGAAGATGCAGTAGATACAACAACATTTACTGTTTTTACATTACATGTAACGACATTTCTTCTGGTTGTAAAGGAATGACTATTACCAATTCCAATATTTCCATTGAAGAAAACTCGTGATAAATCAGAATTTATACCAGTTTTTACATTTGTAAGTGCAATCAAATCTTTTGTAAGTTTCTGTACAAACATCTTTGATGGCATTGGAGATGTTGTACTACCATTCAATGAATATGTCAAAGAAGTACCAGCACCAGGACTATAGAAAACTTCCTCTCCGTGGATCAGAGGATTGTCTGGTAGAAAAATACTTCTAGTAGGTATAAAGATTGATTTCTGACTATTTCCTGCTCCAATGTAAGAAATAGTTGTTCCAATACCAACACCGAAAGTCAATCCAACGCCAACAGAGGACGAGGCATCAAAAAATACGGTTTCATTTTTAGGAGTTGATAGAGAAACTACCTTATCAAGTTCGTAAGTGAATTCTTTTTCAAGGCGAACAATTTCTGCGCGATTTGTATGTGCAGCGCCTGTTGTTCCATTATATCTTCTCAGCAAATTCAATTTATTATTTACTTTATCAATTCCCGTAACCAGGAATTGTTCATTGTCAATTTTTATAATATCATTTACAGAAAACTTTGATGCAAGATCTGTTATTTGGACACTAGTTGTAAGTCCAGTTGCTAGCATCGAAGTTGCTAAACCAGAAGTTACATTCTTTACATCAATTCTAAATGTTCCAGTTATATTATTGAATGACGTAGAAGATATTCCAACAATACTTACATAAGAACTATCTGATAAATTATGTGGAGTTGTTGAAATAGCAGTTACTGATGCATTGTTACATACCAAATCAATATTACTCAAAGTTGTTATTGATGAAGTTATATCTGTTACTGCAACACCAATAATTTTTGATACTTTTGCAACAGCACCAAAACCAGACGTGTTTGAATTATTGAATACTATTCTATCTCCAACATTATAATCTAAACCACTTTCTACTACATCAATTCTTTCTACACTTCCAGATTTTATTTTAGAAATCTTAGATTGTATAGTTGTATTCTTATTTGAATTTGAAATAAATTCATACCCATCATTGATCTTATAAGCATCAGTATTTCTTACTAAACTTAAAGAAATGGGATCAATATCTTGTGTAGAATTATAAGCATAGTTAAAAATGCTTGGAGTGAAGTTATAGTAATTGCCGATTACATATGGGAATACTGGTTGTCTTACTCCATTGAAAGGACTACCATTGTCGTTTACAACAGAGGATGAAACTGTTGTATAGTATGCATAAACACCGTTTGGATATTCTGGCGTAATTGCAAAGCGACCATTATATTCATCTAGATCACCACTACCTTGAACATACGTAAAGTCTTCGACAAAAAATCCTGCTGGATATTGTGAAATATTTGGTCCATCAACTCTCGCACCAGAAATCTTTGTATAACTTGGTTGTAAATATTTTAGTGCTCCAGTTCCAGTATAATTTGCAAATGCATATGGTCCATAAATTGGACTTCCATCATATGCATATCCTAAAATTGGAGAATGCTGAGATCCATTATCCCCTAAGAAAGTTCTTAGAGTTCTTGAAACATAGTAATTGACATAAGGATTACCAAGTTTAGTATTTCTTACAGTTTCATAGAAACCATCATCAGAACTTACATCACCAATTTTTGCATATCTTTCAACTTGATTGACTGTCCATTCCTTTAGATTGGATGAGAATATTGCTCCTTGTCCTGGTGTTGATGCAGTAATTGTTGTTCCATTA
>Ga0049080_10000172_pt1 | contig 21131 bp, 19 predicted proteins | sample GreLakmeER15MSRF_FD_66716 | JGI IMG/M metagenome (GOLD analysis project Ga0049080, IMG submission 66716) | Freshwater lentic microbial communities from great Laurentian Lakes, MI, USA - Great Lakes metaG ER15MSRF | ecosystem: Environmental > Aquatic > Freshwater > Lake | place: Great Lakes... | reverse complement strand
AGCCTACACAAATGCAGGCGGCACATTACCTGCCCGTTTTGGCCTTTCAGACTTAAAGCAGTTTGCAACAGACAATAAATCTTGGTTGGCAGGTGCTGGCGCTTTAGCAAGCGCCTATGGTGGTGGTACAACCGCTGATAAGAAAACAGGCTACCAAGGCGGTATTCCTGCGTTGGCCGCTTCCCGCTCTATGATTGCCGCTCCTCCTACCCGTGCACAGGGATACCGTCCGGGCGCGGGTGGTATTGATTACGGTGGCGATGTATCTTATACCCGTGCCCCCGGAGTTGATCCTTGGGCTAATTTGTCTGGAACTTCTGGTTCCTCTGCTGGTGCTAACTTAACAAGCTTGCCTGCGGATGTGGCTACGGCTGTTAATAACGCCATTACTGGCGGCACAAACACAGCCACCAAAGTTGACACCACCAAAGTTGACACTACCAAAACTAACACCACTACATTGACTCAGGCGCAGAAAGATGCACTTGCAGTGGAAAACTGGCGCAAAAGCTTAAGCCCTACGCAGTATTTGGACGCTATTAATCAATGGATTGCAAGCAATCCAAACATGAGTAAAGCGGATCTTGATGCCGCAATGACTAAGTTTAAAGTGTCTCAGACAGATCTACAGACTGCGCTTGGGGCTAATAAGAAACTGTCTGCCGCAGATATCTACGCTTTGTCTCATGGACAAGGCTTAAAAGAAGCTAATGCCCAACAGACCGCAGGCATTGTGGATTGGATTACAAAAAATCCGTATGCTACAGCTACACAAGTTAAAGATGCCATTAAAGCATCAGGTGTAAACGAAACAGATATTAAGGAAGCTTTGGTAGGAAAGCCTGTGTCTAAAGGCTACCAAGACGCTCTATTGAGTGGTGGTGGACTTAATACTTACTACAACACCATTAACAAGTATCTTGAAGATCAAGCAAGAGATACAACTACTCCCGGTTATTTAGAAGAGTTTTCAAGAGCTAAAGCAAAACAAGATTTTGGTGTATCTGATGCCGACATTGCCGCCGCTCAAAAGTATGCGGCTACGGAAGCTGGTAAAAAAGAACTTGCGGCTTTGTATCCATCTGCTCCAAATCTTGAAAACAGCATTAAATCTATTCTTGAAGACAAAACTTCTGCAACCAATTGGGAAGCAGAAAATGCCGCCAAATGGGAGCGTGAAAATGCGGCTAAATGGGAAGCCCAACATGCCGCTGAAGTTGCTACCGCACAAGAAGCCGCCCAACGGGTTGCTAACGAAAATGTTCAAATTCCTTCAAACAATCAAAGCACAGCAAGCACTGCTGGAGATAACAAGGACGACATTTACCAATACTTTGCAGACCCCGCAACCCAAGCTATTCTTGCCGCTGGAGACACTAGGTCTATTGCAGAAACCATGCAGGCGTTAGGATGGTCACCCGCAGAAGTTGCGGCGGCTACAGGCTCAAACCCCGCCGAAGTTCAAGCCGCATATGATGCGGCATTAGGGTCTGATACTAGCTATATGCAATATGCCGCAGGCGGTATGGCTAAAGGCCGTTACCTTCAAGGCGAAACAGATGGCATGGCAGACAAACTTCCAGCCCAAATTGGTCGTAACCAACCAGCCGCCTTAAGTCATGGTGAATTTGTTATTCCTGCTGATGTGGTTTCACACATGGGTAACGGCAACTCGGATGCCGGAGCTAAAAAGCTTTATCAAATGATGGACAAGATTCGTATGGCACGTACAGGCAACAAAAAACAAGGCAAGAAGATCAACCCTGATAAGTTCATGCCCGGTGGCTTGGCTCAAGCTTACGCCTCAGGTGGTGAAGTCCAACACTTCCAAGAGGGTGGAGCCGCTAAAAACTACGCCGCAGGCTTAACAGGTGTTGAATCTAACCTGTCTAACTGGGCAGGCCCATATGTAACCAACATGCTTGGTCAAGGCCAAGCTTTGGCTAACATGCCTTATCAGGCATACATGGGTCAGTTGTCTGGGGGTGAGTCTCCTTTGCAGACTTCAGCATTTAACAATGCCGCCAATTTACAGACACCTTCTAGCATTGGTACTGCCGCTACAGAAGCAGGCAAGATTGGCACTGCGGCTCAAGGGTTAAATTACTCACCCACATCGTTTACCAATCAATACGCCTCTCCCGTTGGCGCTTCATTTGATGCCTCGCAAGCTACGGCCTACATGAATCCGTACTTGCAGACTTCTTTACAGCCTCAGTTGGATGAGGCTCGCCGTCAGTCTCAAATTACTCAAACCCAAAATGCCGCCAAGATGACTCAAGCTGGCGCTTTTGGTGGTGGCCGTCAAGCAATCCTTGATGCAGAGACTCAGCGTAACCTTGGCACTAACTTGGCCGGAATTACAGGTCAGGGATATAACACTGCATATGGCAATGCAATGAATCAGTTTAACGCTGACCAAGCCCGTAAGATTCAAGAGGCTCAATTGGGTGCTCAGTACGGTTCAGCCGCTCAACAAGCGACAGAGCAATCTAAACAGTACGGCTCAGGTTTTGGTTTACAGGGTCTACAGACTGGCCTACAAGCCGCTCAGGCTCAAGGTGCACTTGGCTCTCAAGAAAGCCAAGCAGGCCTCAATACCCTCAATACACAACTTGCCGCTGGTGCTCAACAACGTGGCATTGAGTCTGAAGGTATTGCCGCAGACAAGGCTCAGTTTGAAGAAGCTAGGGCCAATCCTTATAAGATGGTTCAGTACCAACAGTCTTTATTGCAGGGCTTGCCTTTGGCCGCTCAGAGTTATCAGGGTATTGCACCCAGTGATTTAACCAAAGCCGCTCAAGGCGCTAGTACTGTAAATCAATTGTTAAAAAATCTTGGACTTGCCTGAAGGATATCTAAATGTTTACACAACCATCCGTCAATAAAATTGCCTCGGCGTATAAGGGAAATCCTGCGCCGTTGAATCAAAAAGTTGACCAAGACAGAAAACAAAATGGGGGGGTGATTCCTAAAGATTTGCGCCAACTTATGGCTTCTTACGACCTTGCACAAGGCAAACAACATGCTGGTATTCAGGCCGCTTTAAACGCACCGCCCAACATGCCAACAGTTGCAGAAGATGTCCAAGCTAAAGCCCAACAGGCTTTACAGGCTCGTATGGTTCAGGAGGCTCAGAAACAAATGGCTAAAGATGGCAGACCCGGAATGATTCCTATGGGAGTCCCCCAACCTAGACTACAACCTGAAGAGCGTGGCATTGATAGCCTCACCTCTAACGTAGGTGAATCCTATGCCAACGGCGGTGTAGTTGCTTTCCAAGAAGGCGGTACACCACCAGACACAAGAAGCGCAGAGGACATCCTACGTGAATCTATGCGTGTAAACGAGGAAACAAGACGAGCAGAAGCTGTTGCTCGTCAAAAGGCTGAATTAGGCGCTCCAGACACAACGCAGATTGACCGCTTAATTGCTGAGAATCAAGCACGTAAAGATAAGCTTGCAGGCCCAAAACCCGGCTATGACGCAGTCATGGAAATGTTAGACCAGATTGCCCTAGGCGGTGGACGCACATCTGCTGAATCTGGTGCTCTTGGCGCTTCTCGCCAAAAAGCGTTGCAAAAAGCTCGTGAGACAGAACAGAGTACCCTGACCGACAAGATGATTGATCTGGCTCAGAGGAAGTCAGACACTGGTTATCAGTACAAGAAAGATCTGTTCCAGACAGGTAACGTTGCCGCTGAAGCCGCCATTAAGCAGAAGTACGATGCGGCTATCCAAGTGGCTAGAACAGATCAAGACAAGCTTAAGTTGGCTCAGGAAAGAGATCTTGAGCTTAAGAAGCTTGCCATAGAAGGTCAAAAAGCTAACGCTATGAGTAAGCCTGCCGAAGGTATTCAGGTTGCCAACATGCTTATGGCGGCTGATAAAACTCTTTCCAGAGAAGAGGCTTTAAAACGAGGCTACATGATTAGCAAAAGTGGTGAGCTTAAACAAGAGCAAAATGAAACCGCTCGTTTAAAAGCACTTGAGGACGCTGAAAAAGACTTCCTTCAGATCCATGACAAAGACATACGGAAGATGTATGCTACGTCCAAAAAGCCGGAAGTTAAAGCTCAGTATGACGCTTGGGTGGCCGAGAAAGATGCAAAGCTAAAAGAATTACGTGCACGGCGTTACTCAAGCGCCGAATCCGGCGGCTTGCCACAGGCTTTAGCAACACAGGCAACCCCTAGTGCGGCTCCAACCGCTGGAGGATATACTGTCACGGCAGGGGGAATGGTTCATTCATTCCCAACCCAAGCGGCGGCTGATGCGTTTAAAAAAGCTAGTGGAGCAAAATAATGGATCTAGAAGAACTGGCGAAGCAGTATGGCGGTGTTTCAACCAAAGTTGAACCAGTTAATTTAGAGAAATTAGCCAAAGAGCTAGGCGGTACATCACGCCCTGTTAAAGAGCGTACAGTCACAGAAGCATTTACCGACCCTGCGGCCAAGTTTGCCTCAGGCATTGGTTCATTAATCCAATTTCCCGGTCAGATCTATGGTCTGACTACAGGTGCAATCAAAGACAAAGACTTTGGAACCACAGGCTTACAGGGCTTAGGTCAGAACATACAGGACTACGCCAAGAAGAAACTGTCTGAGAAGCTTGTTTCTGAGGAGGCTGAGACTGCCCGTAAGGTTGAAGAAGCCGAGAAGAGGGGTATTCTTCCAGCCCTAGGCACACAGATTAGTGAAGTTTTAAAGAACCCCCTAACACAGGGTATTGGCTTTGCCGCAGAGCAAATCCCTCAAGCTATTCCTTCTGCCATTGCCGCCTTAATTCCCGGTGCTGGCCCCGTCCTTGCCGCAGAGTTACGTGCCGCTCAAGCCGCCGCTAAGGCCGCTGTAGGTAACGTTGCTAAGAAAGAAGCCGCAGATGCCGCCCTAAAGCTGGCAGAGAATGCCGCTTTGAAATCTCAGATATCTCGTGGCACTACTGCCGCTATTGGCACTGGAGCCGCCCAACAGGGCGCTGACATTGGTTCAGGTAGCTTTGAGGAGATCAAACAGTACCTGATGACAGAAAAAGGCCTGACTGAAGATCAGGCGGCGGCACAGGCTTTAAACCTCGCAAGAGCCTCTGGAGCAAGTGGTGCGGCTATTTCCCTTTTGGCGCAGAAATTACCCGGTGCACAAGCCCTAGAACGTGCCCTTGCAGGCGAAAGACTTGGTACAGGTCGCATCAAAGGTGCAATCGCTGGCGCTCTTAAAAATATTCCCGAGGAAATGGTTGAAGAGGGCGGCGGTAAAGTTACACAAAACCTTGCCTTGCGTGATGTCAATCCAGAGCAAAGTCTTACAGCCGGACTAGGCCAGACCTTAGGTCAAGCCGCCCTAGGCGCAGGCCTTATCGGTGGTGGTGCAGGTGCTATCTCCGGTGGTAAACCCACGATCAATCCTGAGGATGTTAAGAACGCAGAGTTTGAGAAGCGCAAGGCTGAAGATATTCAACGGGCTACTGAGAAGAGGGCAGAGATTGCCACACAGATGGAGGTCGTTAAGAACCCCGTTGGTGCTTTGACAGAAGCTGACCTTGGCCCTGAGTTAACCTCTTATGTAAACGAGCACCGGACAGCAACAGGTAAACCTACGCTAACTACGTACAGTTTAGATGATGTGGTTGATGCCTTACCGGGCAAAGATAAGGTCAAAGAAGCAGGTGCTTTAAACGCATTGATTGCCCAGAAGACCGGCTACACAGCCGAGGTTTACACGCCTGACGCAATCACTGCGCTGGCTGAAGAAAAAAACGTGGATGTAAACGCTCCCGGGTTTGGGGACTTCCTCTTTAGATCAACTGGCATCTCTGACCCCGCTCAGATGTCGCAACCCCAGTTGCATTCTGCGGTTACAGCCCTGCAAAAGCTTCCCACATTTGAGACTAAGCAAGAGTTACCCGAAGGCACAAACGCTACAAGGTACAGCCCTGAGCAACTTACCAAAGCCATAGATGGTTTAAACGCCAAGCTGGACGAGGTGGGTAAGGATGAGTTAAGTTTTAAGGAAACTACCAAGGTAGTAGAGACGGCCACCGGACTCAAGGGTTCTGCTGTTAATGCACTACTTAACGATTCAACCAAGAGCGGAAGCATTGTTACGGAAGGTAATAAAGTTAGTGTTCCCTCACGTTCTACACCTAGTGGATACGACATTCAGGAAGAAGTTGGTGTTGAAGAGGAGCAGGCAGAGTCCTATGATGTGATGAGCGGTGACCAAAAAGTTCGCTCTTTTGACACCCAAGAGAAGGCCGAAGCTCATGTTGAGAAACTAAACAGTTTTGCACAGGCTGAACTTAAGAAAACGCAAGAAGGTTTAAAGGTTGAAGAACAGAAGATTGCCAAGTCCGAGAACGAACTGCTCAAGTATGAGCTTAATGGCTTGGTTGGTACACCCGCAGAACAAGCGGCGCAAGAGGTACACCAAGCAGTACTAGACGAGGCTATGCCCGTCATTGCCGACCTTAAGAATCAAGAAGAGATCTATAGCAGGCCTGTCAGTGTTGTGCCTGTTGGCGTTAAAAAGGTTACGCCCAAGACATACCGAGTCACCAAGGGTGAGACTGTCAAGGGAACTAAGGCTACCCGTGAGGAAGCCGAGCAGTCTATCTTTGAAGACCTGTCAGACAAAGAGATTCAGGAGTTGGCAAAGACCAAGTCTCCTAAACTACAGGCTCGTTTAAACGCAGAAATAGCCCGCCGGTCTACAGCGCCAGCACCAGAGACTAAAACACCAGAACAGGCTCAAAAGCTTCAAGCCGCACAAGCTACCCTTCAATCTATGTTGGGACGGTTTGGTCTACAGGATGTAGCCGTAAAGATTGTTGATGCCATTGAACAGGGCGCAGATGGCTCCTATGCGGCTAAAGTTATCCAGTTGGCTATTGATGCTCAGAACCCTGTAAGGGTTATGCGTCATGAAGCCCTCCATGCTTTAAAAGAATTAGGATTCTTTACCGATTCCCAGTGGGCCTCTTTAGAGCGTCAAGCTAAAGCTGAGTGGGTGGATAAGTACCTTAAGAATAATCAAACCAAGACATCCGACGGACGAGTTATCAGCCGGTACGATGCCTATGTTGAGCAGGGTTTAAACGAGGAAGCTCTGTTGGAAGAGGCAATCGCAGATGCCTTTGGCGACTTTGATGCTAACAAGGCTCCTCCCGGAATGCTGAATGCGTTGCTAAACAAGCTTCGTAACTTCTTCTCTACCCTCAAGTCATACCTCAATGGTCAGGGCTATGAGTCCTACAAGGATATCTTTGGCAAGATTGAGAAAGGTGAACTTAAACCTTCCAAGCCTGCCGTGGCAAACAAGGAAGCTAAGAAGTCGCTTACCTCCTTTGGTGCTTTCTTTGGCGATGAGAAACAACCTGTTTACACGCCGCTGTCTACACGAAACTTTATGGAGCAGGACTCTATTGTTTCCCAGCAGGATCTTGGTTTAAACACAAAAGCCAAGCGTGGCATATTTAACAATGTCCGGGACATTGCCAGTGCTTTAAACCAATACACCATAGATCGTTTTGGTCAGATGGATCGAAGCAACCTGAGCAACGAGCAATCTACTCAGCTTGCTAGGGCGATGGCAGATGAAGTTGCATTCCAGTTGGGCACTCAAGCCACAACTGGTACGGGTCTGGGTTGGTATTCAAACAACTATCCCAAAGCGGTTAAACGCTTGGCAAACCGTTTCCCTGAACTAAGAGACAACAAACACGCCCGTTCAGTGTTCTCTGCGTTGGTGGCAGTTACATCCAATGGTGAGAAGGTTAACAAGAACATTACTAACGCTATCACGTTGTACTCCAAACTGCGTGATGGTAAGCCTCTAATTGCCATGGGCAACCGTAGAGCTACCGCTCTTGAGAACAACCTCAAGATGATCCAAGACTTGCTCAATCTACATGGTAAAAACTTTGAAAAGGTTCTTCTAGAGGAGATCACGGTCAAGGAAATGAATGCCCGTCTGCGTGAGATGGGTGAAGATACTGATGGTAGCTACCTCAAGGACACTACAGTCCCTGCCGCCGCAGTCTACTTTGGGCCTAAGCTGGGTGCGTTCTACGCCAACCTCTCTGGTTCAGAGGGCTACCTCACCATGGATCTGTGGTGGACTCGCTCTGTCAACCGGATGCGTGGCTTGTTAATTCCTCAGGCAACTGAAGCGTCTATCAACAAGTTCCGTGACATGATGGAAATGCCTAGCGCAACCCGTGATGAGGTGATTGCCGCTACGATTCCCTTGCGTAACAAGTACGAGGAATACGGCTATAGCACTGAGCTTGAGCATTTGGCTAAAGGTAAAGAGCCTGCCAAGAAAGACAAGAAACCAGCATGGTTTAAGAAGGCCAAAGCCAAAGCTGGGGCCGCTTACGATCAACTGTTGTTTGAGCACAACCTTGAGAAGATGGCTAACACCATCTACAAGAATGAATTTGAAATGCTGGAGGAAGCCCCGTTTACAGCTACCGACCGCAAGTTTATGTATGACGCAGGCCGTAAGGCGCAAGAGATGTTGCGTAAAGACGGCATTAATTTAACTTTAGCTGACATCCAAGCGGCTCTTTGGTATTATGAGAAACGCCTCTACGAAAAACTAAGCGGAAGGAAAGCCGATGACATCGGATACGAAGAAGCAATCATCGCTCAGTCAGGAAAGACTACTGGACGAGCAAGACCCAGTGTGGTCTTCGATACAGAACTTAACCGCAGGGATGAATCCGGAGGAGCGGTCAAGGACACTGAGGAGCTTCGTGGGAAGTCTGACTACGGGCCAAAATACTCCCTCAGAGAAGCCGTACGATCCTATCGAGGACGCAATGAAGCTGAACCCGAAACTCACACGCGAGAAAGCATTGGAGATGGCGAAGGAATTCGGGTTCTAGGCGTAGCGCCAATTGCCCGATACAGACCTACTCAAGGGTTCAAAGACATCATCAGCGACCACGGGTTTGAATCACCCGTGTTCTATGAGATCAGCAGTGATGATGCTCAGACATATGCGGATGCCATTCAGGCATCCAAAGATTCCACTAAATTTGGTGCGGCAGTCTATGTGTATCCTGTAGAGGAATACGCAAAGATGCGCCTGTTCTTAACGCAAGACGGCAAGTCTGGCATTGCTCTTAAGAATGACGACATTGTTTCCGTCTTCTCAGGTAAGCCACATAGAGGCTCTGCCAACTCATCGCTCCAGTTAGCAATCCAAGAGGGTGGCAGAAGACTTGACGCATTTGATACGGTTCTTCCTACCCTGTACCACGCCAATGGATTTAAACCCGTTGGTCGTATGGCTTGGAACGAGGACTACAAACCTGACAACTGGGACAAAAAAACCTTTGAAGAGTTCAACGGTGGTCAGCCTGATGTCGTTTACATGTCCTATGACCCGGACAACAACGAGACTCTGTTTGATAATCCCGGCCCATACTTTGATGATCCTGACGCATTGTCAGAAGCACAAGCAAGAGCCGTAAAAAATTATTTTGAAGAAGGAGAAGGCTATGGATCTAGAAAACAAAATCAAAGAGCTGGAAAACTCAAAGCCTCAGCGCAAGAACTTCCAAACCAACGAAGAGTACGAAGAGACATACAACTACTGGATGATGAGACAAGGGCAAAGTATCCGTACCTTGAAGAACCGGTTGAAGGATTACCAGCAAAAGTAAAAGTTGACGGTGTTGAAGTTACATTTGGCCCTTACATACCCGCAAGAGAAGCGGCTATTTTGTATGCGGAAAAGATGGGGATTCCATATCGCCAACAAGCTAGTTATCACAAGCTAGATAAAAAATTCTCAACATTGTTGGCTAACACATATGCCCGCATGTTAAATAGACCGCTTGCGTCAGATGTAAAAGAGGCATACGACGCTTGGGCAAAAGAAACTATTGCTCAATACGAAGCCATGATTAAAACGGGTATAACAATTGAGTTTATGCCCAACAACAGGGATCCTTATGGAAACCCACGTAATGCAATACTTGATGTTTTAAACAACAATCATCTTTACGTTTTCCCTGCTGACGGTGGTTTTGGCAAAGATGCCATTACTGAAAAACAAATCAGAACCAACCCTGCTTTAGCTTTAACAGATATTATTATTTCCGGCAGACAAGCCAGAGTAGTTGAAGTATTTAGAGCAACGCATGATTTCTTTGGTCATGTTAAAGAAGGCTTTGGATTTAGAGCAGAGGGTGAAGAGAACGCCTTCCAATCTCACGTTAGGATGTACTCACCACTTGCCGCCAGAGCAATGACTGCTGGCACAAGGGGACAAAACTCAGACGTAAATTTTGGCCCCAATGCTGAATTTAATAAGACCGCATCTGGTGAAGATACTATTTACGCAGATCAAAAAATTGGGTTGATGCCTGAGTGGGCAACTGATTCCAATATTGAGCCTGATGTAACTAGCAAACCAAAGTTAAGTCTTAAGTCTTTCTTTCGCTCACCCGAAGCCGCAGAAAGAGCCGCTTACCGCAAAGCCCCGCCTATAACTGATGCGTTTAAACGCTGGTTTGGTAACAGCGTGTTGACAGAAGAAGGTCGTCCCGTAGTCATGTACCACGGATCACCCAATGAGTTCAGCATCTTTGCTGAACGCAGACCAATCTTTGTTAGTGCCGTTCCAGACGATGCAGAATTCTTTGCCGCATTAAAACGTCTTGGTAGGAAACAAGGGAAGCCATACATTTACCCATTGTGGGTACGTGCTGAAAAGCCTTTTGACTTTGAGAATCCTGATCATGTTCAACAGATCATGGATTACATGGCTGATAACTACACAAGCCCTGAGAATGCCAACCGCATTCAAGTTATTGGGCATGGTTACAAAACTCCCGAACAGTTGTCTATCCGTATAGAAAATGGTGACTGGACATACATTGAAAGCGCCAATATTCAAGATGCCTTGAAGGCTTTGGGCTTTGATTCATTCCAAGTCCTAGAAGGCGGTAAGAAGAACCTCGCAGTCTTTGATGCCAACCAAGTTAAGTCAGCCACAGGTAACACTGGTGAGTTTGGTGAGACTAAAGACATGCGCTTTAGCCTGCGTAATGTAGACACACCAGAGTTTAAACGGTTCTTTGGTGACAGCAAGGTCGTCAACGCTGATGGTACGCCTAGGGTTGTGTACCATGGAACAACCAAAGATTTTGATGTTCCCAAAACTTCATTTAAACGTGAAGAGTATGCAAAGTTTGGTTTCCATGTTGGAACAGAAGAAGCCGCCAACACCCGTCTGGCTCAAACAGAAGGTTTAAACGCTCAGGGCGCTAACATCATGCCCGTATACGTAAGGGCTGAGAATCCTTTGCGTATGGATGAGAACCGCCTTGGTCGATGGGGTATTGATGACATCATGTCAGCGGTCATGGAAAAGGCTGAGAGGGGTGAAATTGATGGCATCAGCCCTGATGTTATAGATGATTTCTTTAACGATAGATTTGATATTGAGGCTGAAGTACTTGGGGTTGAAGACAATCTTGCAGAACCAAGAGTTTGGCAAGACGATGGAATGTGGATGCCGGGAGAGCGGTCTAGCTATTTAAAAGCATTCTTACAACAGTTGGGTTATGACAGCATTGTTTACAACAATGAATTTGAGGGTGGTGGTGACAGCTACATCTTGCTAGACCCAAGGCAAGTTAAGTCTGCTACAGGAAACACTGGAGCATTTGACCCGACCAACCCTGACATCCGCTATAGCTTGCGTACATTAACTCCTGATAGCACACAGGAAGAAGTTATCTCTATTCTTCCAGAAACACCAATGTTTAGAGGTGTTCGTGGAGCAAACACAAGCGACCCTGTTGGCGCACAGTACTTTACTAGCTCTGATATTTTTGCCAAAACGTACAGTTCAAACGGCAAAGTTGATGAGCATCGTTTAACACTGCAAAACCCACTGGTTGTGTCAGATTCTGAGTGGAGTCAATACGCCAATAGCCCGTTTAATCCTATTGAAGATATTAAAGCAAAACTTAAAGCCAGCGGGCATGATGGCGTTGTTAACGTCAGAAAAACTCCGATGGGAAGCATGGTCACCGTGCTTGCTTTGGATTCTAAGAAGGCAACCAAGCCTGCAATCAAACTCAGTTTCCCAAGCATTGCAGATCAGATTGCTCAGACCAAAAACGGTACAGACATTAACGATAGCATCTTGGGCACAACCACTGTCCGTGAAGAAGATGGATTCATTGAGCGCATGATGAGTGCCATCTCTCCCGAGTCGTTCTCTAGGTTCCGTGCCAGTGCTATTAATCGTTACAACCAAATGAGCGTCAACGATAAGAAAATGGCTCAGGCGATGGGTGGCATTGAACTACTTGCAGACGCAAGTGCAGAGTTTGCCGCCCTCCAATCAGACACATCCGCAGGCGTTGCCGCCGCAGTCATGGGTTATGGAGAATCAAAAGGTGGTGTGCCAGTCTACGAAAAGGGCTACACAACCGTCAGTGATTTAAACGGTACTGTCAAAGGCCTGACTGAGTTGCTCATGCCATTGGCTAAACGTGGCGATCCTTATATCTATCGGGCATTCCAGTTCTACTCAGGTGTTAAACGGGGTACTCGTTTAGACGCTGAAGGTAAAGAGAAGTTGTTTGACAAAAAAGACATCCAGTTTGCCAAGGACTTAGAGCTTCTCTATCCTGAGTTTGCTACCGTTCATGCTGACTGGATTAAGTACAACAACGGCCATGTGGATTACATGGTCAAGACTGGTGTGCTTACCCCTGAGAAGGGTGCAATCTTTAAGAAGTATGCCGACTACATTCCTTTCTATCGTCAGCTAGAGGGTGAGGAAACCTTCGGCCCGAACATCTTCCAGAGTTTGTCTAACGTCAAGGCTCCTAAGAAGATCAAGGGCGGTGAGGCTCCACTCGCTGACTTCCTTGAGACTGTTGTAAGAAACACACAGGCTTCTGTCCAGTCAGGCATGAAGAACATTGCGGCTAACAGGGCGATTGACCAAGCTTTATTCTTGGGTACTGCGACTCAGTTACCACAAGTCTCAGGTGCTCCTAACACAGTCACTATTTTGCGTAACGGTATCCCCGTCTCCTACGCTGTGTCTGACCGTCTGTTGTTTGATTCAATGCAGAGTTTAAACCTACCAGAGATGCCGTTCCTTGGCATCTTGGCTGGCCCTGCCAACTTGCTCCGTAACTTGGTGACTAAAGACCCCGGCTTTATGCTTGCCAACATGATGCGTGACTCCTTGGCCGCATACGCAACCAGTGGTGCAGACATAACTCCTATGGTAGATACCATCCGTAACTTTGGCCGTGTAATGGCTAACCGTTCGCCTGAGTTTTATAAATTGATGAACGCAGGTGCAATTGGTGGTTATGACTTCTCTAAAGACGTAGCTACTAGCGGTGGTGAGTTGGCTAAGGATCTTCGTAAAAAATCTAAGACTCAGACTGATACTGAAAAAGCCTTACGACCCATCACAAGTCTATGGGGATTCCTTGAGAAGAGCACAGAAGCATCTGATGCCGCTACCCGTATAGCCGTTTACAAGGATGTTTTAGCCCGTACAGGCAATGAAGCTGAGGCTATCCGTCAAGCTATTGAGGTGATGAACTTTAACCGCAAGGGTAGTTCTCCAATCATCCGCATTGTGACTGCCGCCATACCGTTTTTAAACGCACGTATCCAAGGTTTAGATGTCCTGTACCGCGCTGGTATGGCTCCAAGACCAAAAGGCGTAAGCAAGACAGATCATCAGAGACGGGTTCAGAAGAACTTCCTTATCCGTGGAACCACAATGATGGCCTTGAGTTCCATGTATTGGTTCTTGATGCAAGATGATGAAGAGTACAAGAAACAGGAGCAAGAGGTTAAAGATAACAACTGGATCATCCCAGTGATCTACGCTCGCATACCTATTCCGTTTGAGGTGGGTGTCCTGTTTAAAGTGATTCCCGAGCGGCTCCTTGCGTTTGCTTTTGGTGGAGATACTGGTGAAGACTTAGCTGACTCTATGGAACGTGCACTGCGTAGTACCTTCGGTGTTAACTACCTCCCTCAGACTATCTTGCCTTTGGTGGAAGCAAGGACTAACTACTCTTACTTTACGATGCGACCCATCGTTGGTCAGGGTTTAGAAGGTGTCCGACCCGGCCTCCAAGTTGGCCCCAACACAACGCAGATTGCTCAGACAGTTGGTAATGCTTTAAACGTATCGCCAATCAAGATTGACCACGTTATTCAAGGGTACACAGGGACAATGGGCATGTACTTGGTTAGCGCCATAGATGCAGTCTTTGATGCCATGAGCGATGTTCAAAAGCCTTCTCTTAGGCCAGACCAATACCCAATTGTTAAACGATTTGCGGTTAACAGAGAAGCCAAAGGAACTCTCTCTGCGTACTTTCAACTAAAGGATGCGGTTGATGAGACTGTCAGGACAGTAAATATTCTTACGAGTACAGGCCAAGGCGACGAGCTTTCCAGTTATCTGGAAGGTAAGCACCGCATGTTTGGTTTAAACACAGCAAGCCTGCTGGGTGCTCGTGGCTACATCACAGACATGGATGCCAAGATGAAACCTTTGCTTGAGAACGCCAAGAAGATCCGTGCCTCAGACATGGATCCTGATGAGAAGCGGGATGCCCTGTCCGGTATCAACGAAGCACTGATCAACATAACCAGTGATATCCAAGAGATTAAGAAAGCTCTGTCGGAGTAAGATGACCCCCATCGAAGAGCCATCCAATGGTTCTTCTGTGGGCTTCATCCCAGACAGCTTTTCTTTCTTCCTTGTTTAAACGCTGGCCTTGATCTATGTCGGCATGGCAGGTGTAACACAAAGCGGCAATCCTGTAGTCATGGGCTTTGATGCCCATTCCTTTTCCGTCTTTCTGTTGATTGGAGTGAGCGGCCACTATTGTCCCGTCCTGCGCCCCGCATATCTGACAGGGTGACTCCCGCACTAAGTCAAGTAGCTTCCTACTGCGGTACATCTTGCTTTGCTAAGTAGTTTACATAACGGGCTATCTCATGACCCGTATAGTCAATGTCCCCATAACCTGCAAACCTTGTAGACAGTCGTTTAAACGCGGCCTGCTGGGCCGCCTGCCAGACTTCGTAACTCCAACCTCCGTCATCTTCAAAGGCTTTGTTGCCGATGAAGTCACAGTATTCCTTTTTGCATTCGTTCATCTTCAACCTGTTTCTCGTAGTGGTTAATCGGTAACTTGGCTTTCTTCCTAACAAATTTACGTAGCCAATCAGCCCCGCCTAGTTCTTGGAACATCAACCATTCCACGTCAGACATTCGCATGTTGCGTGGCTTAAGTGGTGATGGCGGCTTAGGTCTGGGCATTCTTTTTCCTTTAATAAAGTGGGGGGTTAGTAGATTCGTCTATGCCCCCCGTCATAGTTGATTTTGGGAATGAAAAGGTCAAAATCACCGCATAGCCAAGTCCTTCTCATTCCGCTACTCTACAGTCACATCTACAAGGCTAGTACGAATAGCGAAGGAAAACCTACTTGGCTAGAAATTCTTTGGCCTTTTAACCACCCTGTTTGCCCAGCACCCGGCGCAGTACCACTTGTTTAAACTCATCTGGATACCACCTTCCGGGGGCTTATCCTGCTCACATTTACCGCATTGTTTAAACTGATGCATTTGGGGTTGGATGTCATTCAAACTTAGTTGTCTCTTTATAAATCCATTCATTTCTTAAGGCTCCTGACGTAAGCGGCAAAGCTTGCCGTTGTGTCCCCACCATTCTTCATGGCCTCAAACTCCTTAGCCACTTCCTCTAAGGTGTCGTTGCGTATCTTGCTAGATATGGGATCAAGTTGCTTGATGATCATCTGCCGCTTGCGCCACCCCAGCGCCTTCTCCCATATGTTTAAACTAGTTTCATTCATATCTTTTGTCCCATACTGTTTCACGAATACCGCAATGAGCGCACACGCTTACACAATTTTGGTTCATGTAGAACTGGTGGTTTTTGTGTTCGCAGAAAGGTTGTACCACTGTTGGTTTTTGATCTGGCGTTATTTCATAAATAGGCAATAGTTTACGCAACTCAATTGCTCGCTTAGGGTGCTTTAGTTTACGTAAAGCTTTGGCTTCTATCTGTCGGATGCGTTCTTTTGTTAGATCAAATGTATCTGCAATTTGTTCAAGCGTCTGCTCCTCGCAATCTATACCAAAGCGTAACCTTAATACTTTAGATTCACGGGGGCCAAGTGAATCCAATTGCTCCTCAATAACGGTAACCATCTCTTGTTTAAGCACAGTTTCTTCAAGATCATCAAACTTCATTAACTCAAGCGTTTCTTCAGCATTCATGCCAAGGGCGGCTCGCATACCTTCGGCGCTAACCTCGCGCTCCGCGCTGTTCCGTTTGAGTCTCAAAGTCAGTTGTTCTGATGTCCATAAATCGGTTGGCAATGCACACAAGCCTTCCATAAGTGCTTTGGCTTTTTCGCTGAACTCTCCGTCAAGATTGAGGGGAGGCCTACGCATGGCTATCAATTCTGTAAATGCAGTCTTAGATATATCAATAGCACGGCAAAACTCTGATACGGTTTTATACCCTGCATTCTCAATTGCACTCAAGATCAAGTTGTTTCTGACTGTAACTTTGATGCGATATTCGTTAATCGGCTCATCTTCGTCTACAACCATCAAGTCGCTCATGTGTTCTTCTCCTTGAGTTTGGCTTCAATGGCTCGATAGACTTCGTAATTTGTTGCAACCGCATCAAAGGTTTTAAGTCTGATCTCTGCTATCTCTGCATCCGTCAGCCCAACCCAAGGGCGTTGTTTAAATGGTTCATCCCTGTAATAGCCGTGGTATCCGTCTTTATCCATTTGTCATTCTCCTAACTCCTCAAATATTTGATCAGTTAAGTCTCGCACTCTGTCCAGCACTGCGTTTAAATCAGCCTTAGTGCTGAACCCACCGGTCACTGCCATCTTGATGTTTGTCAGTGCCCTGTACATCTCCGGCCCTTTAATGGCGAACAGTAGGCTGTCCTCATCGTCAGGGTAAGTGAACTCAAGTATTACCTTCTGTTGCATCAAGTCTCCTTAGTGGCTTGGCGGTCAGCCAATGGTCGCCCAGTCTTAGAACTGCACGTACCCACTTGCGTTGGTTGTGGCGATTGGTATGGTTGGGAACCATATCGTTGTTGTAGATTAATCTTGCCTTGCGGCGCAGTTGTTCAGTTGTTAGCATCTTCGATCTCCCTTAGGTTTAAATGCTCCGGACGTTTGCTGGTTATCCAGAAGCCTTTTGCGTTTACACTGCACCCCAGAGCAAGTAGTTCTTCTGGGGTTCTGCATCTGCGGTCAACACCATACACACCTGTACGGTGCTTCTCAAATGCTCCATTGCTATTGAAGTATTCTTTGCACCCTTGGCATTGGTTCCTGTCACCCTTTAAGATTTTCATTGTCACTCCTGAGTCGTTGCTTCATGATCTCATCCTCCATCAGGTCTGCAAAGGATTGCCCTGAGGGGAACCTCATCTGTGCCGCATGGTGACCACTGATGATCTTGATAGAAGCATCTAGCCCCTCGTTAAAGCCCTGTAGATAGGGGTTATCTACCGCTACCCGCATAGACAATCCCTCCCTCAGAACCTGAGCCATGGTTAGTTTCTTAGTCTTAGCAAACTTACGTAGCTTCACGTAGTCTGCATCGTTTATATACGTCATAAACGGTTTAAGCTTTTCTTTTTTAGAAGGGGTCATCGTTTTTCCTTATGGATTCAAACTCATGGAGCAACAAGTCAAACTTGTACTTAGCATCTGCATTCCCATGAAGCTCCGTGCGTGATTCAACCCCACACCGTTTACACAACATGTGCGCGGTGTCTGTTTCGTTGTCACATTCCAAGAACTCTTGGAAGTCAGGGTTGCGGCAAAGCATCCCCGCCTTGGCTACTCGGTTACTGTAGGGTGTTGCTGACTCATCGTCCTGTATCCGGACAAAGGCACAACCATATCTCGCACCCACAAAGTCCCGCAGTAACTCCTCAGGAACTTCGTCAGGGTGGATAGCAATGGTTAAAATAAAACCTGTACGGTCTTGCTTTAACGCAACCTTACGGGCTTCAAACTGTAGCGCCATCATCTTTACTCGCAATTCCAAGGCGTGACTCAAGGTAAGAGATTACGTACTCAAGGCCTTCGTGGTGCAGTCTCAATTCTTTTACCTTGTTTGCTAAGAAAGCAATCCTGTCTTCTTGGAACTTGGTCAGGTTCTTGTATTTGGTAATGTCCTCGTTTAAACGGGTAATCTCTTTACGCAATACCTGCTGGCCTTCGGTTGGTTTAGGTTCCGGTTTATCTTTCTTTGCATCATTAAGAAGAACCTGATACACGTAGGCGGGTTTACATCCAACTGCGGTAGCAATTTCCTTAGCCTTAGCTTTAGGGTTGGTTTCTTTATAGGCACGGATTTTTTTAGATAACATTTCTCTCTCCTAAGGTTTAAAAGGGTACGTCTGAGTCGTCTGCGGGATGACTCTGTGCTTGGTTCTCTTGACGGGTTCCGGCTTGTTCCTCAGGAACCCAACGGTTGACTGCCAATGACAAGTAAGTCTTGCCGTTGGTTTCGCTAACCCGCTTCCATCCGGATAACTTGATCACGGTTAAACCGTTCTCAGTCTTGATGTTGGTCAAGTCCTTGAGGTTGATGGCAATCGTCCCCCAGTAATCAGGAGAATCAGCCGTCTTCTTAATTTGGCTGGCATGTAGATTGCCGGAGTCAGGTCGCTCCTCAAAGGGTTTGCTGTATGCTTTCTTTTGGTAGGTCATTTTGTTTCCTCGGTTAGTTGAAGCTTCAATGTCTTGAAGCGAGATAAAACCTCCTCATAAAGGGGAGGGTGCGTAACCTTCAGCGAATCAAGCTGAAGCTCATTGCTCTTCCAGTAGCTGTTTAAACCCGCTACGGTGGTACAGTGGGATGTCCACTCAATCATTCCTTCGGTAAACAACTTACGGCTCTCGTCCGATGGATCCCATTCGGTAGGTTGTGCTTTGACTAAAACCTTAGGTGCAACCTTAGCCACAATCTTCTCGTACTTAGGGCCATCTTCCTTGCGGGTTAGTTCACCCATTGGAGCCGTTGCCTGTGGCGTATGAGCCGTTTTTCCATCGTCGTCCGGCAGGTCATCACCCGCATAGATATAAATCGCCAAACCATGAAGCGCAAGGGCTTTGGTCATGCATCTCATAATGGCGGTGTTAACGGCAAACGCATCGGGGTTAAGGATGGGTTTGTTCTTGTAGTCCATGACGGGCAACATGCAGGTGCGAGGCTGACCAAACATAGTCACTGTGACCCATACCAATCCAGTCCCATTGACATCCATATAGGGTTTACCCTCAAAGGTCTGCACATCGAAGGTTGCGTTCTGATCGGCCTTCAAGGCCTCCCGCCATGCCCATGCCCATGACAAATAAGATAGGCCGTTCTTCTTTTCAATGTGATCATTGACGTTAATCTTTAGCAAATCATGCGGAGACATTGAGTTCTCCTTGATACTGACTGCACCACCTGCTGACCCCGCAGAAATCTCCGGTGCACCGCTTAGGCTCCCCTTTTCTAGTTTCGACATATCCTTTTTCCTTTTCTGCCAACTCTGTGGCTTCATCTATAGTTTTAAATACACGGATCGCAGTCTTGCGACCCTCTCTCTTCACTGCGTAAGTGGTTTCGCTCATCCACCTTTCGTCATCGGTACAGGGTTGTAAGTCCTCCCCGAATTCTTGGTGCACCTTGGCATTGCGGTGCATGTTTAAACGATCCCTGACGTAAGTCTCGGTCTTGACTGAGTCCCACATTGGGATGTCGATCATGATTGCCTCAGCCTCGGGATAGCCCTCTGAGGTGTCGTGCGGGGAGTAATCCTTGACGATGGCGCAGATCTGTAGGCCTACCACAGGCGTACCCTTGACAGTCTCCACAAGCCACTTGTAAATGTTCAACTGCGTCATCCAGTCATCCTTGCCTTGCTTAACTGACCACGCCTTAACAAACTTGTAATCGATGATTACAACTCCGCCATCTACGTGCTTCTGTAGGTCAATCGCACCGCTGATGACCACGCCATCAATCTCGGTAAAGATGCGTTCCTCATTGGTGTAGCCCTCAACTTCCTTGGCTTCTAGCTTGCCGTGCATGAATGTGCCTAGCTGAGAAGCAATCATCTTGGTAACGTCAATCTCCATGTCTGCATCGTACTGTTCTCGTAACCTTCTAATCTTTGGTGGCGACATTAACTCGGTTACGCTATACTGTGATGCACCCTTACTGTAATAGTTCCTAGAGAGCAGAGCCACTAACGGTGCGGGTAAGTTCTGTTTGTTGGTTATCTTCATCTCTTGTCCTAAGGTTGTTATGAGTACGAATATCAATGATAGTGATGTTATCACAGAATTGCAAGTGCTATCACAAATTATTTTTGGTGAGCCAGCTTCTAAGGCTAACTCTAGGCGTGTCGTACGCTTCGGTGGTATGTCTCGACTGATTAAGTCTGCTAAAGCATTAAGTTACTCTGATGTATTTAAGCAACAGTGCAAACCCTTGGCCGTGCTGATGACGGGTGATCTAAGGATCACCATGCATATTTACTACGCATCAAGACGACCCGACTTAGATGAGAGCCTGATCCTAGACTTGCTTCAGGGATTGGTTTATGTGAACGACCGTCAGGTTAAGGAGAGGCATACCTACTGGCATCTCGATCCTGAGTCGCCCCGTACAGAGATGATCATTGAGAAGATCCCTGAGGTGCACCCAAAAAAAAGCCCCTCCAAGCGTACTCAGAAGGGCTAACTCCAACAGGAGAGAGAATGAGACAGGCAACTGCAAAGTAGTCTGTCGAGGGATAGTTTAAACCATTTCCCCGGGGCCTGCCGGTCAACCCGGCGGAACCGTTTAAACAAAACCCGCCGAGACGTACCTAAAATATTTTCGGCAATAAGTACTTAAACACTTGACAACATCCCAATAAGTTGTGATACAGTGCAATTGTTGCTGTCGGAGGCAATGATTGAGGCCATTTACACATGCGTTCCGCTTTACCTGATGCTTTCTGTGGGGAGAGATATCAGGCAAGGCTCCGACCGGACGCAGTTGTAAATGGCCTTT
>Ga0049080_10000168_pt1 | contig 21298 bp, 27 predicted proteins | sample GreLakmeER15MSRF_FD_66716 | JGI IMG/M metagenome (GOLD analysis project Ga0049080, IMG submission 66716) | Freshwater lentic microbial communities from great Laurentian Lakes, MI, USA - Great Lakes metaG ER15MSRF | ecosystem: Environmental > Aquatic > Freshwater > Lake | place: Great Lakes... | reverse complement strand
GTTGATTTACAACAACAAAGAATTGAAAAGGCTGTTGGTGAGGAACTTAAAAATACTCCGGCTGTTATTCAAAAAACAGGAATATTCGATAATATAGATAAGTTATACGGAACTGTTTCAGGATCTACAGCATCGGGAGCAACACCTGAAGGTGAAGTAACAGAACCGTTAGGTGGAGGATTCCCAACACCAGCAGGAGGTGAAGAATTACCTCCTAGTCCTGAAGAGGCACCTGCGGGAGAAACACCACCGGAAACAGTACCAGAATCTCGTTTCGCTAACATGAATATTTTGTTAGATAATGATATGATTAAAGGTCGAGATATTTTGGATTTGAGCCAAGGACAACAATTTTTAGGAGAAATGGAAAAAGAATTGGATAACTTATTAAATTCCTAATATTTATTAAAAAAATAAGTCCCAATGACATTCGGAGAAGTAAAATCCATAATAGAAGAGAGTTTGATTGAGTCGTACAAAGACCAAAAAAATTTCAAGAAAGTGATGAACGAGTTTCATCAAAACGTGCTGACCAATAAATCAATCTCAAAACTATATTCTTTATATGATGATTTAACATCAGAGAAAGGTATGTCCGAATCTGACGCCAAAGAATATTTGGAGGAAGGGATTAAATTAATTCAAACAATTTTAGGTTCTTCAAAATTACCTAAATTTAGTTCTAAGAGTATTAATAACAAATATTCTGATCTAGATACAATTGTTTATGTTAAGTCATTGAATATTTCTGAAAGAATTCAAGCTAAGAAAAATCTTGTAGATACATTAAAAAAATCACCCAATAAAGTTAACGAGTCTATTAACATTCCTTTAAAATCTATGGTTAGCGTTGCCAATCAAACTTTAAAAAGTTATGTTGATACAATGGATGAGAATACTAAAAAAGATTTTTTAAAGGTGGTTACTGGTAATCCAAAAGAGTTAGAAACAGAATTCACAACTATAAAAGAAAGTGCAATAACAAAGTTACAAACTATCTTAGAAGGTGAAAGTGAAGTTGAGTTAAAGACTAAAATTTCAGAAACTATTGATAAAATTAGAGGGGAGGAATTTAATCAAATGAACTATGTTAGAATTAGTTCCTTAGAAAAATCAATCTAACCTCGTCTCATTTTTTCAGAGTAGATAGCCTTTAATTTCTGTGTTCTTTTTCTAACAGAAGGTTTCACAAATTCTTTTTTTTCAAAAAGTATTTTTTGTTGTTTTGTTTTAATAACTTTAGACTTAAGAGTTTTTAATGCTCTTTCTAAATTTTCATTTTTTCCAATTTCTACAATTATCATAATATTAAATATATTTTAGATTCGTCATTTTTTGACTAATGGTGTAAAATTTTCTATGTTTATACAAACAAATAAACTTTTATAACATGAAACATAATGAAGAAAGGAAAAACGTCGAGAATAAATAATTTCGAATCCTTAAAAGTTAATTTTGGAACAGTCGATTCCAAGAATCTAAAATCAATATACATAAACATACAATCATGGGTTAATCCCAAAATATCATCAGACAATTGGAATAGAGTTGTCTGTAACCTTAGTAGAGAAATAAAACATTCAGTGTACAATAATCTTGATAGAAACTTATATGAAGAAAAAACAATAGTAGATCTTGATCTTAGAACTAGCGGAATTGTTTACGGTAAAAAATCATTTCTTAATTTAGAAATTAATCTTTTTACATTATTAGAATTGGATTTCAAGTCTACACAAGTTAAAGACTCCATCAAAAAAATCGTACAAAAAATCAATAATGAAAACTTTAATAGTAATTCTTATTTTGATTTTACATTAACAAAGAACGGAAATATCGACAAATCAGAGCCGCAAGTATATTTATAGAAAAAGTTTAAATGAAAGAATTACGTATACTTGGTCCTAATGAATCAGGAAAAGGAATTTTGATTGAGATGGACGCTGGATATGTTTCTCCTACGGACATACTTAATGAGTCTGTGTTTAAAGAGAGTAACATGTTGGACTATAAAAAACCGTTTGAATTCTATGCTGTTTTACAGAAATATAATACACCTAATAGAAACGGAAGATTTTATCCTGAAAGAATTCTCAAAAGAGAAGCTGACAGATATAAGAAAACTATATCTAAAGGATTATCTACTTCAGAATTAAACCACCCAGAATCTTCACTAATTGACCTTGATAGAGTTGCCCATATTATCACCGATATTTGGTGGGAAGGAAATATTCTAATGGGTAAGTTAAAATTATTAACATCACCAGGATTTCATGAGAGCGGTATTGTATCAACTAAAGGAGATATTGCAGCTAATTTAATGAGACAGGGAGTTACTATGGGAGTATCCTCAAGAGGTGTAGGGTCCTTAAAAAAGGTGGGAGAAAGAAATGAGGTACAAGATGACTTCGAATTGATTTGTTTCGATTTAGTATCATCTCCATCAACGCCAGGAGCATATTTATTTGCTAACCCTGAAGATAGATTAAAATATGAAGAGAATTTAGATGAAGAAAAAATAATGTCAGGTTCTATTCAAGGAGATGCGGGTAAGTCTATTGATTTAATGAAAAAATTATCCGATTATTTGGATAAATAAAACATTATGGACGAAAAATATTTTGTAGCAAAAATTACTTATGATTTACCTGATGAAAATTCTGGTAAAATTAAAAAGATCAGAGAAGAAAAACTTGTTAAAGGTTTTTCGGTTACCGATGTAGAAGCAAAGGTTACTAAGAAGTATGAAGGTTTCTCACACGAATGGAGAATAACTTCAGTATCTGAAAGTAAAATTGACGAAGTAATTGATTAAAAAAGAATAAAGTGGTCTCAGACCACTTTTTTTTTGTCTGGATATATTTATAGAGTAAAAGAATATGAATATATTAATATCAAGCAGCGACGTAAATAAGGTTATTCAAAACGGTACAATCGAAGAAGGAATTACCGCAGCAACATCATTAGGTTTAACACAATACGGTGTTTCCCCATTATCAGTCCCAAATCTTGTAGTTAACAACGAATTAGGGGAGGGATATACTTTTATGTTAACTGAGGACTCATCAACTAATCGATTCTTAGTATTTGATACATCTGCAAGTAATGTTTTGTCATGGGTTGATACTAATTACCCATCCGCAACTATTACAAGTTTCTCAAAAACATTGTGGTCATTATACACAATTTAATTTTTTTCCATTTAGACACTATTTATTAGGATAAAATATAAATTTTTCTATGCAAGAAAATAAATCAATTGTTGAAGAGGCGCTTATTCAAATGAGAAATGTTGAAGAAGCTATCGCCCAAAATGCAAAAGGAATACTTGCTTCTACTATGAAGGAAGAAATCAGTCAATTAGTAAAAGAATCTCTATCTGAACAAGAAGAAGATGAGGTTGAGTTAGACTTAGATACTGAAATGGACATGGACTCTGATGAAGAAGAAATGGATATGGATGTTGATAACGAAGATGAAGACGAGATCGAAATGGATCTTGATGCATCTGACGACTTTGATTCTGAAGAACCAATCGATTTAACAGGAGCATCTGACGACGAAATACTTAAAATTTTTAAGGCTATGGGCGAAGAAGATGGTATCATCGTTAAAAAAGACGGTGACGATATTCACATCACTGATAACAATCAAGATGCTGAGTACTTAGTTAAATTAGGTGAATCAGAAGAAATGGAAGAGTCTATGGATGACGAACTTGATGAAGAAGACATGGAATTAGACATGGATTCTGAAATGGGTTCTGACATGGGTGCAGATGCTGATATAGACATGATCGTTAACAAATTATTCGACGGAGATTCTCACCTTGAAGAAGATGAAGATGAAGACGATGAAATGGACGAGATTGTTTATGAGATAGAGATGGATGACGAAATGGCTGAAGATGATGACATCGACCCAATGGGTGGAATGTCAATCGACGTTGACTCAGAAATGGGTGAACAATCTATGGATTCTGAATTAGACATTGAGATGGAATCAGAAATGTATGAGGAAGATGAAATGGAAGAATCTTACGACCATAAAAAAGTCGGAGTAAAAGAGGCTAAAATGGCAATGAAACCTAAGGGTATTGGCATGGGAAAGCCTGACTTCAAATATGACGGTGAAACAGAATATAAATCACCTAAAAAAATGAAGCAAGGAACAAAAGGCGTTGGTATGGGTAAACCTAAGTTTGAATACAAAAAAGGTGAAAACATGGTAGGTAAAGCTAAAAAAGTTGAAACTAAAGAAGGTCAAGGATACGACGACAGAGAAGATGAAAAGTTATCTATGAAGCATGGTAAAATTGCTGATAAGAAACTTGATTCTACAAAATCACGTAGAGATGACGCTAAATTCGAAAAGGAAGAAACTAAAGAAGCTGCACGTACATATGGTTTCGGCTCTAAAGACGGATCAAGAGGTTTAAGAAAGGGTATCACTAATAACAGAAACTATGTTTATGGTAAAGGTGGTGTTCAAAAAGAATCTGTTGAAGAAGAAGTAAAACAATTAAGAGAGAAGAATGAAGAGTACAGAAAAGCACTTAACATTTTTAGATCTAAACTTAATGAAGTTGCAATCTTCAATTCGAACTTGGCATACGCTACAAGATTATTTACAGAACATTCAACAACTAAGAAAGAAAAGATTAACATCTTAAGAAGATTCGACGGAGTTGAAAGTTTAAAAGAATCTAAAAATCTATACAAAACTCTAAAAGATGAGTTAGGTCATGTTGAAACACCAAGTAAATCTATCAACGAATCTGTTGGTAAGATTGACAAAGTTGTTACTACAGGATCATCAGCGACTCTAATGGAGAATAAAACTTATGAGGCACCTCAATTCTTAAGAATTAAGGATCTTATGAGTAAAATAGGATAAATAAAAATAAAAAAAAACAAAACATACTAAAATGGGAGCATTATTAGAATCAGGTCTTGTTGGTAACATCGGTCTTAAGCACCTTAAAGTTATCAAAGAAGACACAATCAACAAATGGGACAAATTAGGCTTTTTAGAAGGTCTTAAAGGTCACCAAAAGGAAAACGTAGCTCAGTTATTTGAGAACCAAGCATCATATTTGATCAATGAGGCTGCAACAACAGACTCATCAGGTTCTTTCGAAACTGTAGTTTTCCCAATCGTTAGAAGAGTTTTCTCTAAATTATTAGCTAACGATATCGTATCAGTACAAGCAATGAACTTACCAATCGGTAAATTATTCTACTTTGTACCTCATATCCAAAGATATCAATCACCTGACGAGTTATTACCTCAAGATGGTGGAGATCACTACGCACCGTATGGTTCACCAAATGGTCCTGCATCTCAACAAGCTGGATATAACCAAAACGATAAAGATTTATACGATCTTTTCTATGAAGGTAACGAACCAGATTTGGATCCTCCAGGTCTTTTCGATTACTCTAAAGGTACATTCTCTGCAATGACTTACACAGCTTCAACCCAAGTTTGGGATTCAGCTGGTAACGCATTAATCCAATCAGGATACGTAGCGGGTACTTACAGAAAAGTTATCATGGCTTTATCTGGTTTCCAATCAGCAGGTCAAGGTCAATTAATCGGACCAGATGGTAACGAACAAGATACAGAAGCTTTCTTAGCTTCATTACAAGTATTACCAATCACTAACGCTACAGCAAACGGATTCTCTGGTGTATCTTCACCAGTATTATTCAGAGTTGTAACTCAAGTTTATGGTAAGGGTATCGTTCAATACGGTGGTCAATCAACAACTACATTCCCTTCAACAGGAAATGGTGGTTCTTACAATAACGTTTGTGACGCTAACGGTGTTATCTATTTAGAGGCAGATCTTCAAGTTCCTTGTGAAGTTGGAGCAAACTCTTTAGATGGTTATTCAGGTTACACAACAGCTGTTAATACAGCTTACAACCAAGCGTTTAAGTGTAAGTACAGAGTTTACAAAGAAATGGAATTCGAAGATAGATTAGGTGAGGTTTCTTTTGACCTTCAAGCAGTAACAGTTTCTGTTACAGAAAGAAAGTTAAGAGCACAATGGTCACCTGAATTGGCTCAAGACGTTGCGGCATTCCACAACATCGATGCTGAAGCTGAATTAACAGCTTTATTATCTGAGCAAGTTGCAGCAGAAATCGACAGAGAAATCTTGAGAGATCTTAGAAAAGGTGCATCTTGGAACTTAAGATGGAACTACAACGGATGGAAGCAATTAGGTAACAACGCAGTTCCTTACACTCAAAAAGATTGGAACCAAACGTTGATTACAGCTATCAACCAAATTTCAGCTCAAATCCACAAATCTACTTTAAGAGGTGGAGCAAACTGGATCGTTGTATCTTCTGAAATCAGTGCTATTTTTGATGACTTGGAGTATTTCCACGTTTCAAACGCAGCTCCTGAACAAGATCAATACAACATGGGTATTGAAAGAGTTGGTACTTTAGCTGGACGTTACCAAGTGTATAGAGATCCTTACTTCCCTGCTAACCAAGTGTTATTGGGTCACAAAGGAACTTCTTTACTTGACACAGGTTACATCTACGCACCATACGTACCTTTACAACTTACACCTACAATGTACAATCCGTTTAACTTCACTCCAATCAAAGGTATCATGACTAGATACGCTAAGAAGATGGTGAACAACAGATTCTACGGTAGAATTACAGTTGATGGAGTTAGAACTTTCGACTTAAGAGAATTGAGATAATCAATTATCTAACAATACAAAAGGGTCCTCAAAAGGGACCCTTTTTTTTATTTAAGATATTTATTAACATGATTAAGCAAAACTTTAGTATTAGTTCTGACGAAGTTGTTAGAATTTTACAAATGCATGAGAATGCGACCAAAAATCATTATTTGATTAAGGAACAAGTAAAAAAAACAACTGAACTACCACCGAAAGAATTTTCTTTACCTGCACAGACTTTTAAATCAGGTTTTCACTCTGAAACCTCTTTGGATCCTTCACAAAAAGAAACAATTGAATCTGTTTTAAATCAGATAGCCAATTATATCAATGAAAAGAAAGGTATACCAATGGATATACAAATTATAACAGGAGAATCATTACCTACTAATTTTGATAATGAAAACAATAAGACTTTAGGTAAGGGTGAATTAGCCAAACTTAGAGGGGAAACTATCAAGAATATCTTAACAAGATATTTTCAAGGATTAGTGGAAAAAAAGATAATTCCTTCAATGCCACAAATACCTGAACCAAAAACAAATGTGGAATTGGGTATGAAACAAGTACCGTATATTAAAGGTACTGATAAGCCAAAAGATAAAAAATACGAAGTAGATCAATTTATTAAATTCTCGATTGTGTCATCAGGTCAAGAAACCACACAGTGTCTTGTTGGGTTAAACGTGATCGTTCAATATATTGAACAGAAAAATCCACAATTTCCTTGTAGGGGTGGTCATAATTGTGATGAAGCCATGTTTGACGTTTATTTAAATACAACCTTAATCGGAGTTGCAAATTTAAATAATGGTGGTTGTTATGCTGAAGGTTGTGATAGAAAATCATCTTTAGTAGTGACGCAAGATATGGTTAATTCGATTGTAAATAAACCAGGTTTTAATAATAGAATGACTTTATGGTATAGATGTAAATCAAGTAATTGTCACTCTTCTGTACCCGAAATTTATATTTATAACGATAAAAAAACTCAATTATTTCCAAACACAAGCTTTCCAAGTTCATGTGTTGCTCCACAGGGTGCAAGAGGTGATAAGGCTAATAAAATTTTAATGTTCTTAGATGGTTGTGGAAATCCGATCAGTGTTGATCAAACCACGTCTGCGGAGGAGATGAAAAAACTCAGTGATGAGATGATGTCCCCATCGGAAAAATATTGGAAAGAACAAACAGAATTCAGGGCAAAATTTTTTAATGATATTCAAACCAAAGGATTCAGTTTTGTACCAAATACGACAAATACAAATGTATTCGATCAAAACACTTTTGATATATCTGAAATGAATATTCAGGATAATATGCTTTTTATAACGGTTATCCCCAAAAAAAATACTACGGTAAGATATTTTTTGAATCCATATACTAACAGACCAGACAGTTACTTCGCAAAAGAACAAAAACCATTCAAAGTATTCGTACCAATTGTACCAATCAATGTGACTGAAAAAGAAAGATTATTCAAAAAACGAAATTCGCAGTTAATACCCGTAGGTGATATTGGATATTTTTCACCCTTCACTTTAACCAACGAAAAAAACGAACCGTTCAAGGGTACTAAAAATGTTATTATAAAACCTACTTTTGAATCGAATTAGTGGTATCGTATAACCGGTTCACAAATTCTTTTGTGTATTTTTTTATTTGTCTTTTAGTTCCTTTTTTTTCGTGTTTTAATTTAGGTACTTTATTTATAGATTTTTTCTGTGATGAACAAGACACAATAAAAAATAACATACTTACAAAAAGTAGAACTCTCATTTGATTATATTTTACACAAAGATATGTGTTTTATTTGAAATAATAATATTCTACTTATATTTATTTTTAGATTTTAGTTTATCAGTCCCCAGTCTAAACGACTGTAGAGTATTCACGGATACAAAGGTATTGGTAACGTAGTCATAAGCTAATATAAAATTAAAAAACATGAATTACGCAACACAAGTGAGCAAGCCGACTGCGCACATCACAAAGAAAAAGTCGAGATTAAAAGTCTATAACGGACACGTTGTCTTCCTTAACGATAAAGACAACTTCGAATTTGAAATCCATAATCCAAAAAACAAAACGGTTCTCTGTAAAATCAAATTGAATGGTGAATACATATCCACAGGTGGTATTGTATTAAAACCAGGTCAGAGAGTGTTTTTAGAACGTTTCCTTGACTCCAATAACAAGTTTGAGTTCAGTACCTACAAAGTAAAAGACACGTCTGAAAATAGGTCTGCAATCGATTTAAATGGAAATGTATTAATTGAGTTCTATGATGAACAACAAGTTGTAAATAATTTCTATTTAGGTGGAAGAACATTGTATGGTAGTCCAAGTACAATTGGTTATGTTCCACAATTTGGAACAACGATTACTACAACAGGAGGAGTTACATATGGGACAACTAATCTTAGTAATTATAACTCAACTTATACAAGTTCTGTTACTTCAGATACTTTTAGAAGTAAATTTGATACATCAAAAACGTTGTTGAGTGGTAAACCTAATTCACTAAAGAAGAAAATTAAGTCAATTGAAACAGGTAGGGTTGAAAAGGGGGATGAATCCGATCAATCTTTTACCAATTCATACGAACAATTTAATTATCACACATCACATACAATTAAGTTTAAAATTGAACCTGCAAGTACAAAAAACATTGAGGTAGATGAAATCAGAAACTATTGTCCTGAATGTGGTAAAAAACAAAAGAAGGAACATAAATTTTGTCCTTCTTGTGGAATAAAATTATAAATGAAAAAGGACCCCGTGAGGTCCTTTTTTTATTCTGTAGATAATATTCTTAGTGATTTTGATATTGATTCGGACTCTTTAAGATCATACAATCCTCTTTCGTATCCGAACTTAAGAGCTTCTGTAATAATCAGAATGGCTTGTTCTTTTTTTAGGTTATCTAAAAAAACACCTAATGATGTTTCATCTGCGTATTGGATGGTACCAAATAGTGCTCCTTGAATTTGTTGTTCTGTTGCTCCTGTCATAATAGTAATTTTATGATATTTATTTACATGAGTAAAGATTTCTTGAAAGAAGATTTAGCTGTTTGGTTTGGAACTAAAAAGAAACCTAAGGGTAGTAAACAACCACAGGGACCATGGGTTAACATTTGTCGTAAAGATAAGAATGGTAAACATCCTACTTGTGGTAGACCTGAAGCAGATGATAAGGGCTATCCGAAGTGTCGTGCTATGGGTGTTGCTAGAAAAATGTCTGAGGATCAAAAAAGAGCGGCATGTAGACAAAAAAGAACTGCGGAGAAAAAAGATACTCAAACCGGTAAGGGTCAAAAACCGATTAGAACTTCATACAATCCGAAAAACGAGGGAATTAGGGAAATTATTTTTAAGGTCTTAAGAGAGTCCTTCTAATATTTTCTTTAATGAATGTTTAATATTATTGGTAAGTTTTACCTCTAATTCATTTTTTTTCTTTTCAGAAATATCATCAAATTTTTTTAGAATTTTACTGTAACATTCGTTATTTTCCATGTAGATACTATAACTGTATACGTGATTGATAATATGGACGACTCTATTCTCTATGGTGATGGCCATACCTTTATCTTCATTTACTATAAATCTTTTGTTTGAAACGGGTGCGTATACTAATTCCGTGTCTTCGTAGTCAAGAACTTTAAGTACAATATGTGTACATGTTTCAACTTCTTCTGCTATCGGAGGTTTTGGGTCGAATTTATCTTTTAGATACAAAAATAGTCTAAATAGTATTCCAGAATTTTCATTTTGGTTCATATCACAAATATAAATTAATTTTTTGAATTAACAATACGCCCCTGAACATTGTTTTTTTCCGTCTAAACCTTTGATTTTTCCTTTACAAACTTGAACTGCATACCCATTTGCATAAGCACTTGGGTAAACTTTAAATTTGGATTGAGCTGCTGATTTTCCCCTTGCACAAAGTTTTGTTCCAGTTTTTTTTCTACCTTCTGTCATTTCTTCGTAATCAATATATTGGTTACTTTTTTTTGTTTCGTTCATCATAAAATCAAATACTTGATCTAAATTTTCTTTAGCAACACTGATGTGGTCATCTGCCCAATCATGTCCATTTTGAATAATTTCATCGATAACGTTTTCATCTAATTCCATTAACATGTCGATCTGTCTTTTCATTTGTTGAAGATTGGAAAACGTCATATAGTTTTCAGTCTCGTGATTGGCTTCATTGATAGCTCTTTTAATTAAATCAGAAAGTTGTGATTCTGATAATGTTACGATTTTCTTTGTCATATTATTTCTTATTAACGATTTGGAATTTTAATTGTCTTTTATAAGTATCTTTCTCCCCATTAGTATTCACTCTAATATCCACAAAATATTCATTTGGAATCTTGTCTTTCATATCAAATATGAAATAAAATTCATTTGGTGTTCTATTAATTTTAGTCCAATCTTGTACTTGAACTTCAGTTTGACCTTCCATAACATAAACTCTATAAAACGCTTGAACATTTTGTAGAACTGTATTTGTGGTATAAGCTCGTTTAACAACAACACCTACTTTTCTGACATCTGTATTTAATATTTTTTCATCTTGATTAATTCCGTAGAAAGTAAAACCAAAATTGGATGGATCTTGTGATTGAGATCCGATAATAATATTTGCCTGAATAGGTAATAAAACAAATTCATTTTGGACGTTTGGAATAGATTGACCATTTATAACTAATCCTGTCCAGTTATCATAATAGATACAAGGTGTTAGGTTCGGTAATATATCCGGTATAGATACTTCGTAAACCCCTTTTGTACGTAAACAAGTAGGTAAACTATTAAGACCTGGTATAACGTTACCATTTGCATCTTTAACATCTACTACAGGTAATTGATCTAAATTTGCGAAATCACCGTTTTGGTAAACGTAAAGATATAGATTGTTAATTTTACCTTTTGTAAATGTATTACGGTCATCATCAATTAAGTCATCGTAATTCGTTAAAAGATATGGTTGATAGAATGTTTGAGTATGTCTTGAGAAAAACCCTACACTATAGTTTTCAGTAAGTCCTGTGATGTTCTCCAATTGAGGGTAATACGCAACTCCCCATCCTGTTACACCTGTTAAAGATCCGGCAAGAATAGAGTTGATTTCGTTTGTCATATCAAAATTGATATCTTCATTACCAAACTCAAAATGTTGAACATCAACAATTGTTAATGCTGAATAATTTACAGTAGATCCTGTACCACTGTTTGTATTGTTGTAGATACCATCTGTAGACCAATCTAATATTGTACTTCTTTGGTACCAGTTAGATGCTCTATCAGAAAAGGCTTTGTCCAATCCTGTTTCATCAGGAGATAATTGTCCTGTTGCAGAATTTCTTGTGGCTTGGAAATTATAATAATCGTATCCAACACCTTCATCCCATGTCTGAGGTAATCCTGTTGATCCTGAAACTTTAGGTATTCTAAATAAAATTAAATCAAATGAGGTTGCTCTTCTTGCTTCATCGGACATATACGTATTCAACAAATCCAAATCAAATGTTGATGTATTTGTCATCGTTAAAGTATGTGTTATTCCTGAGAATCCGTTTGTACACCCTGTAGATATTTCACCTGTGGCAACTTTCGCCTGTAACTCAGAAAGGTCCAAATCAAAGATAAATCTTGAATATCCTGTAGGGGCAATAATGTTTTGTGTGTTACCAAAATTTAATTGAGTAACAGGATTTCTTCCCGTATTAACGTAATTACCAGATACAATTGTATTGTTCCTGTTGAAATATGATCTTAAAATTGACATTTATCTTTTTCAATAAATATCAATTGATTCGGATATTGCCGTTAAGGATTTTTTGTGACGCTTGTTGTATTTCATTTAGTATCGAAGGGATGTCTGATCCGTTTGTCGCAACAGGAACCGGAGGTAACCCATGAAACGGATGAACGTGACCAACTAAAAACTGAACAATTAGATTGATTAATTGTAATAACTCTTCTCCTCTAACACTACTTGAAGTTTGATTAAATAATTCGTCCACAAACTTATCTTGACTGATACCATATAAAGTACCGTCTAAATTGATTTTAGTCTTATTTGGTATTTTTGATTTGTGAGATAAAATATAAACATTGTCTGCTCCAACCACACCATACGACGAAGGTGTTTGTGTGTAATCTATAATTGGCTCAATAACTTTTTCGGGGGTGTATTGTTGACCGTATGCATTCTTCCAAAAAACTAAACCAGATCCTTTAATATTAGCTGCGGGATTTGGTTTTGAATTTGTTATAATATATGTGGCATTTAATTTTTGTACTAAAAATGACGGATCTTGATTATTTTGTAATGCAGTCAATGATGACGAAGGTCTAAAAAAATAAGGTGTATTAGTATTGTCGTTATATGCCTCAAGTACTGAATTTATTTTTGCGACTGTTTCATTCATTGTTAGTCGATTGAATGGAATGACTTCTTTCAATGCTTTATTTGGATAACTCTTGGTTGAGGTAAATTCGTCGTCAGTTAAAACTTGTGAAGTAAATGAGTACACGTTTATTTCACCTGTGAAAGCGTTCTGTGCGTTTTCAGGGTTGAATATATTATACTCAATCAAATACTTAACAGATTGAATAATTTGATTTAATTTAGTGTACTTATTAAACCCTTGAGTTTGTTTGGTATTTCTAAATTGAGTCAATTGTATGAATGATCTTCGAGTATATGCTACAGGTAATTCATTAGGATTAAGATATAATGTTTTACCCGCTCTAAGTAATAATTCATCTTCTTTTACAACAACGTCGGCACTTTTTCTACCCAAGAGAGCGTTATCGCCTGGTTCAGGGAAAACACCAAAACTTTTACTATCCTTGTAAGTACCATTTTTGTTTTTAATAGGAAGAGATGGAGCGTATTGTATACCTGTAGGTAAATTTTGATCGGCCCCGTCGTTCTTTTCGAAGTTAGTGTTCATCGGTGATGAAAACGGTCCTTGAATATAAAACTGATTACTAAATTGTATTCTTGGGTTGGAGTATATTATTTGTATAAGTTCATCAACCTTAGGTATTTGACTAATGAAAAATGGTAGTAATGATAAATAAACAAAAGGATCTCTTGGTCCCCAAGGATCTTCTATGGGGTTCCAATCAGGAATACCTTCGTAAATTGATTGTACGTTATCAGTTAAACCAGACGCTCTTACTCTACCGAGTAACATTGGGTCTTGGTTGTCGAAGACTACTCCGGTAAAGAGTATTTTGGATAATATTAAATCTGAATCTGGCATTATTTTTGTCTAGTTTCGTACTCAATTAAAAGAGAATCATACGTCTCTTCAAGTTTATCAAAATATTGTGTTAAAATAATTAATTCTTTTTTTGTTTTTTCGAATTCATCTGTTAATTCGCTCATCATCTCCACTAATTTTTTATTAGGTAGATTTTTTTTGTTTTTTGATTCTTCAATTATTTCATTCAAGTTCATATTAAAACTTTTTTCCTGATAAAGTTAATTGCGATGGTCTCCCTGATGGTAATATAATATCAGGCGGAATTGCAACATTTACAAATCCAGAACCTGCCTCCGCGAGTTCTTGACCTTTCTGTCTTGCAAATTCTGAAACCAAATTTAAGTTAGGACTACCATCAGGTAACGGACCTGTAGGTAAACCAAATTTCTGCATTTGTTCAATTACATTTATGGTGTTATCTTCAGGTGTTGTACCTCCTAAGAGTCCACTTAATAAAAGTAATGGGTAAGGCACGGAAATTCCTAAGCTTTTACCAATAAAGTTTAGAAGTCTAAGAATATCGTCTATTAAAGATTTACATTTTCTATAGTCATCAATTGCAGGTGCAATTATCGTTGCTAATTCTACTAACTTTGCGATTATTGCATACTTTTTTAAAATTTTTGACTTCTGAACATCTTGAGCGATTGATTGAACTAAAAGTAAAATATCTCTCTTAATTAATTCAAATAACTCTTTAATAAATATTGAAGCGGCTTTTGACACAACATTTACGAAAAAGTTTTTAAATTTTTCCATGAATTTTTGTATTGAATCTATTTCGTCAGCGTATTCCTTTCCGATGGCATATAACATAACCATAATAGGAAGAAGTACTTTAGGAGATAAAAAGGCCGATACAAGTGCAATTGGTAATTTTTGTAAAAGATCCGTATCTATTGCTAATTTGATATTAAAATCATTAGGGATTTTCAATTTCCAAGAAGGGTTGTCGGATGCTGAATCAATAATTTTTGTGATCTGTTCGGCAAGTACATCTGGATTATCTAAGTCTAAATTATCAATTGACTCAACCATCTGATCTACAATGTTGTTATAATCAACGTCAACTCTCACTCCTTCACACTCAACAAATTCTAATGTTCTCATCTGTATGTTAGATATTTCAGAGTCGATGATTGCAGATTCCACATCAGTTAACTGAAAGAAAGATTCGTCTACTCCATCTAATTCAGCCACTTTGGCAACTCCACTTACATCAATTGACTGTCTACTATCGAAACAAAGACCTAAAACTCTTTGTATGATAGCTTCAAATCCTTTCTTTTGTTGTAGTTCACCTAAACCTAATGAGGCTTTCATATCAACAGAATTAGTTACCAAATTCACTATTTCAGACATTAAATCAGAGGTGTCAACCATTTTAATAGTTGCAAAATAATCACTTAAAAATTCACCAACGTTATTAGTTGATTGTCTATTCTTAAGGTCAACTTTGAAAAAATCACCTGTAACTCCTCGATTATTTTGTGTAACGTAAGAGATATTGAATAACTCTTGTTCAGATCCTCCTAAATAATTTCCACCAAATTCTGTCTCGAATGTTTGTCCTGGCGATTGCATTCTCTGATATAATTCCTTATTCATTGAGAATGGAAATTCATTATAAACAGGATCTGGTTTTTCGTAAAATAATTTACCTAATCCTGTGTTGGGATCTTGTTTTAATTTACCAAATAAATCTATCGCTGAGACAGGAACAAAAATTGATGAACTTGAATTATATGCTTGTTCTTGAGCACACCCCACAGCAGTAAACATTTCACCTTGTACTATTTGTTTAATTTTCGGTTCACTTCTAGTGTATGCCTCAAGAAATTTTCTTTTTATAAAACCTGTCGTTGCTGAACCTGAACCTGCGTTTTCTTGAAAAAGACTTAATAAGTTTTTTAATTGTGATGGAACTTGTCTTTGAAACCTTTTTTTAGCATTTTTTAAATTTTCTAATGGAGATTTAAAATTTGTATTGAATTGGTCAAAAGGTATTTTTTGATTGGCGTTTTCTAAAGTCTTCGCAGCAGTAGAGATCTCCTTAAATGTCTTTAGGGATTGTATTTTTTCACTTGCTTGTTTATATGAAAAGTCTAAATCTAATGACATAGTGGGTTAGAGTTTATAATTATCCTCTGAAGAGTCCACTTCTTTTTGCATTAGATTTTGTATTAAGTCATCGTCCAAATCAGATAATGAGAAACTTTCAGTTTGATTATTTGCTTTTTCCCAAATTGAAGATTGTAGTTTTGATAAACTAAGTTTTTTCTCAACACAATCGTTTACAATCTTTTGTTGTTTCTCAATAACAGGACCGATAGTTTGCATATCTTCAGGATCCTTCATAAAAGATAACATTTTATTTTGGATTCTGATCGCAGTATTTCTTTGCTCTACAAGTTCATTATAGATCTCCTGCATTAGTGTGAGGATGGACTCCTTACTAAAATTTATTTCTTTTCTTTGTGGACGAGGCATATGTGATAAATAGTTTCAGTTAAATTTTCATCTTTGATTGAGTGAAAATATAAAGTTTTTTAAACCTTTTCATCGCACTTCGTATTTCTTTTGTACTTAAGTTTGTCATTTCTCTTAATGATAAGAGTATAACATTCTTATTAAATTTGTTATTGTCAGCTCCTGAAAATATTAATTCGTAATTTTCAAATAAATCAATTAGTGCATATCCTAATTTTTTTTCATTATCATTAAGATTTTCTTCATCAATAAATTTTGTTAAATCTATAAGGTACTTCCTAATCAGACCTTCAACATCCATAACATCTTCATCTATCCTATAACTCATGTCAGGTCTTTCTTCCAAACTTTGAGATATATCTTCATAAGATACTTTACGATTTGTTTCTTTTTGATCTTTGATTATTTGCCCCATCAAATAATTCTTACATATTGTACCAAAGTACGAATATGCTTTCTTATTTTTAGCAGGTTTAAACTTATCGACTTTCGTCATCAAGAAGGAATGAGTATCTCCATGAATTTCAATAAAATCCATATCTTTACGATATAACTTATATCGTCTGATAATTGATGATATCATTTTATCAAGAGGTCCTCGTAAGAACTCATTGTAAATTTTATTTTTTTCCTCAGATGTTTCTGCTATTAGAAAATTTCTAACTGCGGTTTCTTCTCTTACATCAAAATAATTTAAATTAACTGTTTTTCTACCTCTTTTTTTCGATGACGCATCTTCTGTTTGATCAGAGACCTCGATTACTTCAGAAACCTCTGTTTGTCCAGAAATGATTTCAATCATTAGTCTTTCGTTGTTTCGTATTTTATTGACCTATCGTCAACGAAGAAATATTCTTTTTTGGCTGTCTGTAACCAAAATTTAACTTCGTCATCTGTAAGAACTGATTCTCCGTTCTTATAATTCCAAAATATTGATCCTTCTCTCATATTTGTATGTTTGTATCCTAGACGAGGAATTGACATAACATTAATTGAGTTATAAGTCATTCTAAGTAAAAACTCATACACGAATGTTAACTTAATAGAAGGTTTGAATCCACCGAAATCAGTTATCGCTTCTTTTTTGATAACCATACCAGCGGTTTGGAAATTTGAATAATCGTTTAAAGTTTCATTTGTTAAGACTCCCATTTCTTGACTAAAGTTAGCCGCAAAGGTTGCCTCATTAGTAAATCCTTTAAATACTCCTTTTTCATCTGTATCAACAACTATAGGTAAAAACGCTTGTACTTCAGGATATGCTTCCATATACTTTTGTACGTTTTTAAACCAAATTGATGAGTATTCATCATCAAATTCGAAAAAAGATACCCACGGGTTTTTGGCTTTTTCAATACCAAAATTCATTTGTCCTGAATAAGTAGGGTCTTTCTCAAATACATATTTACTTACATTTAAATCACCAAAATCAAATGAGTTTAAAAAAGTAACTAAACTTTCTTCTTGTGTGTGTACAATAACTAATTCATCTACACCTACAATTTGATTCTTTATTGATTGGATTGCTTTACCGAAGTATTCAGCAAAGTCTCTAGCTCTTGAAGATTTAATTGGTAATACAATTGAAACGTTTAATTTATCTGACATAATTAGTTATTTGTTAATTTTTTAAGTTGATTTTCAAAAATCTCTGCTCTTTTTAATTGTTGATCCTCAAAAAGATCACAAACAGTTTTTTCGAATTCTGAGATGTTAGAATATTTCTCAGCAGTTTTTTCCATGTTAGTAAACAATTCTAAATTAAGATTATCTTCTAACCAATTTTGAATGAAATCAGACGCGAAATCCACTATTACATTTTTTTCCGCAATCCATATACCATTGTCCTCATTTAACCATTCAGGGATTAAGTTAGGTATTTTACCAAGAACAGGAACACCACATTTCATAGATTCTAATGGGAACGTTCCAAATCCAGATTCATCGTCCATCCATATCGAAAGACAACAATCTTTTAAAGTATTTGCAAATTCAAATTCAGAAAGACCTCTCATATCTCTAAAAGTTATCCAACGAAATTGAGGATACTTCAAATAGAAAGCTTTGATTAAATTAACCGTATCTCTTTGTTCTTTAGTATGAACTGCAACAATAGTCTTGGACGGTAATTTAGATTTTTCAAAAACGTCCGAAATAATCGGAGGAATGACATCGTAACTTACTCCTCTCATCACTTTATCAATATATTCTTTTTGTTTAACAGATGTTGTTATACATTTTGTAAATCCGAATTGACTCCATGTTTCTCCTGGTTGTAATGTTTCTAACATATTTGAATATGATTGAGTTAATACAATTTTTGCTGGAGGTAAGTTTTTAACTTGACTCATAATGTATCCGAAAATTTCAGGTACAACTATGGTGTCATCAGGAGATACTTCTAAATTTTGACTCTCAATTGATTGGTGAGGAATCTCTGTCATGTATTTTTCACCTAACCATTTTCCTACACCAATGTAGTCGTTTTTCTCGTGAAGAATTACTGGTTTGAATCCACCATTTTTAAGTGCCATTGCCATCTGATAGATATATCTAACTGATCCTCTTGCGTTGCCTTTAGTATCTTGAACGAAGAAGTAGATCTTAGATCTCTTTTCTCTTAATTTGTTAATAGATATTTGTACTTTATCTAAGTTAAATGCTTGTTGCTCCATTTTAGAAATGTTTGATAATTTTTTTATTTAATAGACTATTGAATGCTAATTTAAAAGGTACTGTTGCATTCATTTTACTTTTTTTCAATCCTAAGGTATCCATTGGTTCAAGGTCTTCAGCTAATACAACCTCAACTAATAGTTTAACCATTTCGTATTTTATAATGTTGATTTTCATTTCAGAAGACCCACTAAATTCTATTGGATCTGTCATATCAACATATTTTTCAATTTCATCTAAATCGATGTAATAATTTTCTCCCATCACTTCAATCATAAAATCTCCTCCAATTTGTTTTTAAGTTCTTTAAGTGTAGTAATACTTAGATCAGAATCAACGTGTTTATTATATTCTGTTTCAAATTTTATAACTTTTTTATCCTTTGGACAATTTAAAAGTAAGTTAGGATTTGCCGTAAGTAAAACGTCAATTTCACCCCACATGGAATCTATTGTCGACTCAGAATAAAATTTGACTTTTTCAACTAAACATCCAAACTTAGATAAGAAAAATAAAGAAGCTGGTTTCGATTTACCTATTTCATCAGATACAATTAAAATATCATGATTATCTCTCATCTCATAATAAAATTCATTTAAATCATTCATTGTCGACATCTCAACTGAAGGAGAGTGACCAAATATTTCCATCGGATGTTCTTCATACATAAAAGAATAAAATTCATCTTTTGACGGAAACGTAAAATGGTTTAATAAATCTAAAGAATCTATTGGCTCTATGACTTCATACTTAAATACAGGTTCCTCACCCTCTTCTAATTCGGGTTCAAGGTCTATGTTAAACTTTTCATATAACTGTCTGAATTTAAGTATAGTATCCCTTAAAACACCATTCATTTCAATTCCTATTCTCATTCTTCGTATCTTTTTAAAATTTGTGTAATAAGAGGGTTTCTAACCACATCACCATCACCGAATTCATGTACGCCAACACTTGGTAAATCTCTGAATTTTTTCATTGCGTCCCAAAGTCCTGTCTGTGTTTTATCTTTATGTCTGTCAAATTGTTCTAAGTCACCGGAAATAAAGAACTTAGAATTAAATCCAATTCTTGTTAACAATAACTTCATTTGACTCGGGGTTGAATTTTGAGCTTCTTCAAAGATAAGAATTGAATTATCAATATTCATTCCTCTCATGTAAGCTAATGCAAAAACTTCAATTGCTTCAATATCTTTTAATTTTTCTCGAGCCTCTTTACCGATTATTTTATTTAATAAATAATATGATGGAAAGATGTAAGGGTCTAATTTTTCTTCTACGTTACCGGGAAGTGATCCAAGTTTTTCTTCAGCTTCAACCGCTGGTCGCACAATTATAATTTTTTCATAAGGAGTGTTTGGATCACTTAGTAAATCAACAGCTCCTTTCATTGCTATGTAACTTTTACCAACACCTGCAGGACCTGAACAAATCGTAATTTGATTTGATTCTAATTTTTCATAGTATTCTTTTTGACTTTCCGATAAAAATTTTTGTTTTGTTTTTCTTTTTATGATTGAACAAATTTGTTCTTTTTTTGATTTAACGATTCTCTCCACATTTGAAGGTTGAGTAGCTGGTACTCTCCTTGTTGTTTTTCCCATTCGATTGTTTTTAATTGTTAATATTTGACGTAATCTTTAATTTCTCTAATTTCTGAAGATGTCAATAAATTGATTTCATTTTTCAATCTAAATCTTTCATCATTAGTGAAGTATACTTTTCTTGCTGAAGCAATAAATTCGGTGTCAAATTTCTTTTCTTTTTCCAATATCCTTAGTTTGTCTTCGATATCCCATAAATTCGTATTAACCAAAATTAATTTGGCATAGATTAATTCTATTTCGAGATTATTGAGATATTCTGAAGAAAAATTGTATAGCAACTCAAATTCTTTATTGATGAATTCTAATTTTTCTTCATTACTCACTTTAATTTTTTTGACTTGGAGAATTGATAATTTATCAATCATTTCCCCGACACTAACTGGAACTGATACCATATTCTTTATTTTACTTTTATTTTATCTGTCGACATAGGAGATCGTTTGTATACCGTAGTGCCTCCATCAGGACTTTCGTAAATCCAAGGAGTTTCTTTTTCAATTTGATCTACCTGACTTTT
>Ga0049080_10000165_pt1 | contig 21395 bp, 24 predicted proteins | sample GreLakmeER15MSRF_FD_66716 | JGI IMG/M metagenome (GOLD analysis project Ga0049080, IMG submission 66716) | Freshwater lentic microbial communities from great Laurentian Lakes, MI, USA - Great Lakes metaG ER15MSRF | ecosystem: Environmental > Aquatic > Freshwater > Lake | place: Great Lakes... | reverse complement strand
TAACATGGGCAAGGGTGCGATGCAAAACATCAGTAATCTTGTCGGCATCTACGGTGTACCACACACTATCATTGAAGTTGGTGTGTTCGAGGGTGGCACTACGTTCTGGATCAGTGAGCAACTTGCTAAAACTAGTGCAACATCACAGATTTATGCCATTGATCCGCATGTGGGCAGCAATGACATGAGTGAAGATTTTGCAGTAATCAAGCAGAACTTTGAATATAACTTGTCAGTTCACCCAGCTAAAAATGTAACTTACATTCAAAAGCACAGCAAGAATGGACTGATTGACCTGATCAATTTGGGTGTCCGTGCTGAGTTAATCTACATCGACGGTGACCACAAAGCTGCTGAAGTATTAACCGATCTTGTGCTAGCATGGGAACTACTTAAAGTAGGTGGCATCATGCTATGTGACGATACTACGACATGGAAGTACAAAGACGCTAATGGAACGCAATCTGCACAAATGAGTCCTAGACTTGCAGTTGAAACCTTTATACAATGCAATTGGCACAAGCTAAATGTGTTGAGTCTCCCAGACGGCGCACAAACTGCGTTTATTAAAATTCAAGAATAGTCAGTAATTCTTAGTCATAATATCTATCTGATAAGTATAGTTGTAATGAATGTATTCCAATTGAATTATGATACCAGGCTCAGCGACTGGTATAAGTTAAGGTCAAAACTAGAACATAGTGATACTAAAACCAAATGTGTGGAAATTGATAACTGGTGGCAAAAAGCTCCATTAGTTAATCACCACCTACATATTTTGGACAGTGAGAATTGGCCCGGCCCCTGGGATCTTTTGGTAGAAAATACCTACTGTATGGTTGCAAGAGCATTAGGAATGTGTTATACTTTACTTCTGACTGGAGTACAGGATATAGATTTGGTAGAAGCAACAGACATGCAGGGTGAAGATATGGTATTAGTCCTGGTCGATAGTGCAAAGTATGTACTTAATTACTGGCCCGATACTGTAGTAAATAACAGTTCAAACGACTTTACAATTAAACGGCACATCGATGTGTCACCAATAAAATTAAAATTATAATAGGCAAAAATATGAATATAAACGTAGTTAAACGCAACGGGGAAACCGTACCCTTAGATATTTCAAAAATACAAAGACAGGTAGCATATGGATGTAGAGGCATCGATAACGTTAGCCCGAGTATGATCGAAATCAAAGCACAAATAGAACTATGTGATGGAATGACTACAAAAACAATTGATGAACTACTGCTTAAAGCAATGGTTAATCTGATTGATGAAAGCGAAAACAGCGATATCAATAACGTAAACTATCAATACGTAGCCGGTAGACAAAAAGTCTCTATGCTACGTAAAGAAGTATATGGAACCTATGATCCCCCTCCTTTATATGATATTGTAAAGACAAATATTGAAAAGGGAATGTACACTAGCGAACTACTAGACTGGTATACTAAAGAAGAATGGGATATCATCGACTTATTTCTTGACCACAGCAAGGACGAAAATTACACTTATGCGGCTATCGCACAACTAACCGAAAAGTACTTAGTGCAGAACCGTGCTACTGGCCAAGTTTTTGAAAGTCCTCAAGTACGTTATGCAATCGCGGCCGCCACTGCCTTCCACAATGAACCCAAAGAAAAAAGATTAAAATATGTTAAAGAATATTATGAATGTGCGTCTGATGGTCATTTTACTCTCGCTACTCCTGTGCTCGCTGGCCTCGGTACTACAACTAAACAGTTCAGCAGTTGTGTGCTTATTAGCAGTGACGATACCCTTGATTCGATATTCGCCTCAGGAGAAATGATGGCAAAGTATGCTAGCAAACGTGCTGGCATTGGATTAGAGTTAGGGCGCATTCGCCCACTAGGAGCCGCCATTCGTAATGGAGAAATCAAACACACAGGCATGATTCCTTTCTTAAAGAAGTGGTTTGGTGATCTACGTAGTTGCAGTCAAGGTGGTGTTCGCAATGCATCCTGCACAGTTACATTCCCAGTATGGCACTATCAATTTGAAGACCTTATTGTGTTAAAGAACAATCAAGGCACAGAAGAAACACGTGTGCGTCAAATGGATTACTCTGTTGTAGTCAACAAGATGTTCTGGAATCGTTATCGTAACAACGAAAATATTACATTGTTTGATCCACACGAAGTTCCTGATTTGTATGAAGCATATTACAGAGACAGTGAAGAATTTGAGAAACTGTATAAAAAATATGAACAAGATAAGACAAAGAAAAAGAAGGTACTACCCGCGGTTGAAATATTCAAAAATGGAATACTTAAAGAACGCACTGATACTGGCAGAATTTATCTTGTCAATATCGACAACGTTATCAATCAGGGCCCGTTCGACACAAAACTTGATCCAATATATCAATCAAACCTATGCCAAGAGATACTTTTACCCACCCGTCCTTTCCAGAGAATTGAAGACGAAAAGGGCAGAATTGCTCTTTGCACTCTTGGTAGCATAAACTGGGGAGCATTCAAAACCCCACAAGAAATGCGTAAAGCATGTCGTGTATTAGTACGTAGCTTAAGTAATTTGTTAACCTATCAAGACTTTCTATCAATACAAAGTAAACTGGCTAACTTAGATTTTGAACCGTTAGGTGTTGGTATTACTAACTTAGCTTACTGGCATGCACGTAAGAGTTTCAAGTATGGTGAAGCAGATGCACTAGCAGAAGTCAAGCGTTGGATGGAACATCAAGCATACTACCTCACTGAGATGAGCGTAGAACTAGCACAAGAAAAAGGTGCGTGTAAACGCAGTGAACATACGTATTATGGCAAGGGAGTATTTCCTTGGGAACGTAGAAATCCCGGAGTCAATGAACTAACAGATTTTACTCCTAGTGCAAATTTAGACTGGGAAGTCTTGCGCCAAAATCTATTGAAGTATGGCATTAGAAATGCTACACTAATGGCAGTAGCACCAGTTGAAAGTTCAAGCGTTGTATTGAATAGTACAAATGGTATTGAGATGCCAATGGAATTGATTAGTGTTAAGGAAAGCAAAGCTGGATCGTTTGTACAAGTAGTACCAGAATACAGACGATTAAAGAATCGATATCAACTAATGTGGGATCAAAAAGACTGTGTAGAGTATTTAAAAACTAGTGCAGTATTGGCAGTATACATTGACCAATCACTATCAACAAATACGTTCTATAACCCTGCATTCTTTGATCAAGGTAAAGTACCTGGCACATTGATTGCTAAGAACTTGATGCTAGCATATAAGTGGGGAATCAAAACTATATATTATAGTTTGATTAACAAAGTAGGTAGCAAAGCGTCCCTACAAGAAGAAAATAATATTATTCCTTTTGTAAAGTTAGATGCAATAGAAGATGAAGAATACTGTGAAAGTTGTGTATTATGAGTAAAGAACAATATAATTTAAGTAAGCAAACAAACTACCTCAAGCGTACAATGTTTTTAGACCCAGCCGGTCCTGTAACAGTACAACGTTTTGAAGAAGTTAAGTACCCTCGCATTGCCAAGTATGAAGAAACAGCACGTGGCTTCTTTTGGGTGCCCGAAGAGATTTCGTTGACTAAAGATAAAATGGATCACAAAGATTCCAGTGATGCTATCAAGCATATTTTTACTAGCAACCTACTAAGACAAACAGCCTTAGACAGTATTCAAGGTCGTGCACCTAGTCAAGTGTTTAGTCCTGTAATCAGTATACCTGAACTTGAAGCACTAGTGGGTAACTGGAGTTTCTTTGAGACTAACATTCACAGTAAGTCATACAGTCATATCATTCGCAATGTATATGGTGTACCTAAAGAAGAATTCAACAAGATACATGATACAAAAGAGATTATTGACATGGCTGCTAGCATCGGTAGATACTATGAAGCACTACATCAACTTAATTGTTTAAAAGAAACAGGTTCTGAAGTATCAGAACGTGAACACATTAAAGCTATTTGGATGGCACTACATGCAAGTTATGCATTAGAAGCATTTAGATTTATGGTAAGTTTTGCAACAAGTCTTGCTATGGTAGAGAATCGAATTTACATTGGTAACGGAAACATTATCTCCTTGATCCTGCAAGATGAGTTGCTTCACGCTGAGTGGACAGCATGGTTGATTAATAACGTGACTAAGGATGATACTAGATTTGCTTCTATTGTAGAAGAATGTCGTGTCGAAGTGTATGCATTGTATATGGAAGTTATTAAAGAAGAAAAAGAGTGGGCCGAGTATCTATTCAGTAAGGGTGTAGTAATTGGCTTGAATGCAGAGATATTAAAAGACTTTGTAGACTTTACTGCATTTACTCGTTTGAAAGAAATTGGTATCAAGTACACGGAAAACTATCCTAAGCATAGTCCTATCCCATGGTTCAACAAGCACGTTAATTTAAATAAAAAACAGGCCGCGCTCCAGGAGACAGAAAGTACATCCTATGTAATAGGGGTAATGTCAGATACAGTTAATTATGATGAGTTGCCAATTCTATGACGACAATTATCAAAATGATACCTCTTCATTGCATTTGAGCCACCTTCTAGCTCACAGTGTGGGCAAGTAGTTTTAAGTTTTGACCCTAATTTTTTGCCCTTCAATATATTAGGCAACCCTTTATTCCAAGCAACATATCCTCTAGCCTTAGGACTAGCTAATCTAGCAGCCACAACATTCGCAATGTGCTCTGGTGATTTTTTACGGCCAGTAAGTTGTTTACTTGCATTGGATTTAAATTCATCGGACCTAATACATCCGGTACCTCCTTCGCCACCGTCTGTCATATTGTGAAGTATCCCGTTACCCAAGTCTTTACGACCGTACCATTTGATATAACGTCTTTCTAATGCAAAAGCGCCTAGCTCAGATAGATTTTTCTCTAAAAAAACAATCCTACGTAGATCCTTAGGTGTATGTACTCCACCTCTCTTGGTACGATGTGATTGAAATGCTCTGCTATCTTTACCCTTACCAATGTAGTAGGGTTTGCCGTCTTTTCTTATATAGGCGTAGACATAATATGCTAAATACATTGCTGATTGCTCCCTTAAAGCGTTAGAGTAGTTAGGAACTCCAATTCCGTGAACTACACTAATATTTATGCCATTATCATTGATAATGATAGGTATATCGTGTATAATATAAAATTATAAAGGAAAAATATGACAGCAATCATATGGAGTAAGTACCACTGCCCTTATTGCGACCAAGCAAAGGCATTACTAACTAGTAAGGGTATCCAATTTGAAGAAAAGAAAATTGGTGATGGATACACCAAAGAAGAATTATTAGAAGCTGTACCAACAGCCAGAACAGTCCCGCAGATTTTCCTAGACGGAGAATTGATCGGTGGGTTCAATGAACTCAAAACAAAATTAAAAGAAAGCGCATAATGCTACAAATAGCCCTAGAACCAAATACAGTATATACATTTAAATTAAACAGCGGAGAAGAACTTATTGCTAAAGTAAGATTGTCCGGTGGTGATTGGATTCACATTGAAGAACCCGTTTCTATTGCACCAATGCAACAGGGTATGCAAATGATCCCTAGCGTGTTTACCGCAGATCCGAAGGCTGAATTCAAGCTAAATACTAATAGTATTGCAATAGTTGCAACTACAGATGATAGCTTAAAGATGAAATATTTAGAAGCTACAACAGGTATTAAAGTACCTGACAAGAAAATTGTATTAGGATAATATGCCAGCATTAAGTCGTGTAGGAGATCAGAATCAGCCCGGTGGAGCAATTGTCCGCGGCGCCGATTCAGTGTATGCGAATGGAATCCGTGTTGGATTACATGTTAGCACCATCACTCCTCACGCACCCTGGGGTAGACCACATCCACCACACAAATCAGCAACCACTACCGAAGGTAGTCCTACTGTGTTTGCAGAAGGTGCACCTGTTCTTAGAGTAGGGTCAGGAAACAGTTGCGGTCATAGTATCGTACAACGTAGTCCTGATGTATTCGTGCCATGAGTTTAACCGGTAAATATTCTCCCCTTAACTTAAACAGTTTAGGGTCTTTTGTTCAGAACCAAGGCTTACGCATCAACGCAGTTGCGCAAAGTCATATGGGAACTAGTAACTCCCTATCTAATTATGTAATGGGATCTACTACACAAGGTACTGTATTGCGTATGTTGGTGTTGAGTATTAGAGCAGGATTCTTAAACAGTAACCTGACTGTCTATAATAATTTAATTTCAATAGGCTCTACTTCTATCCCAGCATTGGGTGACAGCAAACCACCTGAATATACTAGAACAGCATCACTTAATCCTTACCCTAATGCAGTACCTTACACAAGTGAGTATACTAGTTTCGGATGGTTACGTATTATACCGTTACAAGCACATTATGAATTTTATATAAACAACGGATCATACACTGATTTCTTGTTCACGTTTAATATGGCTCATGGATTTATTAGTCAGTCAAACAAAGCGATTGATGCAATGAATGCATCAGATACATACTTAGATGGTGCATATAGCAATATGAACGACCTAGTAACTGCTGATTTTTCGGGAGTTACCTTAGCATTGTTCTTTTGGGGGCAAGACTTAATTGCATCCGGTAGAAGTATTGACTTGCATAATATCGATAAGTTCGGTAGCCCTGTAGTATTATTAAGAACGTTATTTAAAACTAAGTCACTTACTAAAGCGGTAAATCTAGCATTACTAGCAGCCGGTTTTTCTTCTGATGAAATAGATTCTCTTGTTGCAGGGGCAGAGCCTAGTACTGACCAGCAGAAAAAACTATATAGCGCATACTGTATTGTTATGGGTATAGACCTTGTTGAAGTTATGATAGGTTTGAATTGTCAAACCAAAGGAGTAAGAACACTTGCAGATTTATTAGATCCAAAGTATTTGTTCCCAAATAGTTATGCTACACTAACGTCACCTACATACAATGGTGTACCGGGCCCTACTAATAGTAAAACTTATTACCTAATATATACTGCCGGCGAAGTAACTTCTTACATAGTAAACAACTATGGTGAGAGCTTAAAAATAATTTTACCAGAGTCATTAGCTTCTGCGTGTGATGCATTTTCTACGACAATGTTACAAATTAAAAACATCAAGTCAATGGATATTGAAAGATTTAGTCAAGTAGTACAAAATTTAGAAACAGTATCTGATCTAGGAGTTAATGGTACAAATGTCCCTGCAAATCAACCTATTAGAAATACCACACTGCCACTTATTGCATTAGGCAATGGCGAAAAAGGTAGATATACTACTTGTGATTTCTTTGGAGCAATGTCAGGTCTCTCGTATGATTGGCGAATATTAGAAGGGTATATTAAGAGTTTACAAACTGCAAAGTTGTTTAAAATATACAATGAACTGTACTTAGCAATAACTTGGAAACAAGCTACATTCAATGTAACTACGGAACAAAGAGCAGTTGAAACAAGTCCTGATTCAGGCGTATACACATGGCAGTATAGAATCAACAGCACTACTATAACTGATTCAGGCGGCGGTTATGGAAGAAACGGAGCCCCGGGCCCGGGTGGCGATTACACCTTCTCTGATGGTACTCTTGCTAGTTCCGGTGGTGCACTTCTTACTTGTAATCCTGACACTAATCCTAGTAATGCACCAAGTACATATGGTAGAATAGTAAATTTAAATTTATCATCCATACCCGGATCATGGGTGACTTATGGTACAGGTGGATCAACTCCTGCTAATCCCGGAATTCAATATCGTTTACAGGCACCACCTGTAACATATATTAGTTATCCTTATACTGGTGGAACTAACTCTCCTTTTGGTACAGCTGGATGGCCTACTATGAACAGTGTGGTTCAATCTTTAATAAATGATGCTAACACTGAGATTGCATCTATTGCAACCAACAATCCTGCATTAATGGTAACAGCTAATAACTTATACAATGTATTCGGCAAACACATGAGATTAGAACAGAATGCTAGAAGTCTAGGATTAAGACAAGAAAAATATTTACCTGACCTAGATACTACTGTCACTGAGATATATGGATTCATGGAAAGTTTGAATGGCTATGCTACTCAGACAGAAAAATGGGGTCCTGTACAAAACTTAGAAGCCATAACTGATACTTCTAAAGTGGGAGGTAACAGTATGATTGGTAGTATGCGTGAAGTACGTAATGCGCATAGACTAGGATTGACCGGAGCTGAACAAGACAATGAGGTTGGTATTGAGAAATTATCATTGCCTAGAGTCAACGGTTCAATACCAACCACTACCAAAACAGATCCTGTAACAGGTAATACTATTACAGTACCACTAATCACTACTAGCCCTCTGATTGGTCTGCCTATCATAACGGGCGGTCCTGGACCAGTTGGTCCACCGTGGGGAGATGTTATAACAGGTTCAAGCAATAATGAAACAACACCAAATGATTCAGACATTGCTTCACCGTATCCGGTCATTAACCCAAATACAGGTAATCCGAATACATCGCCGTGGACTACATTAGTCCCATCATCGATAGATTTAATTAATATTACTGATATCGTAAAACCGTCAATTATTACGCCGTCTCAGGCAATCGATGAAGTTGTGTTATGTAACTGCGATTGCTGGGATCATATAATCTAATCCAAAACAATTGACATTAACCCTTACATAGTGTATTCTATGTATAGAAAAAGGAGTGTATATGAAAAATATAGCCCTAAATCCCACTAAGATATTTGCAATATTATTAGTCGTATTTACACTTATCGTAGTGCTTAGTAACACCAGTATAGAACCAGAACCAGAACCAGAAAAAATTGCAGAAGTTGTAGAAGCCAAACCAGTTGACAACAAACAATTAAAATGTTTAGCTGAAAATATATTCTATGAAGCCCGAGGCGAAAGTATTACTGGAAAGGCAGCAGTAGCTAGAGTAGTAATGAATAGAGTAAACCACGGTTTTGCTAGTACTCCTTGCAACGTGATATACCAAGTAACAATGGTAACCAAGATTAATGAAGAAACATTAGATGAATACAAAGTTAGACTTTGCCAGTTTAGTTGGGTATGCGAGAACAGACAAAAAATAAACGTCAACGACCCTAAATATATACAAGCAATGGATATTGCATATCAAGTGTTAGCGTATGATGCATACCATGATGTATTACCTAGAAGTGCATTATTCTTTCATAACTTGACCGTTGATCCGTTCTGGCCATATAAACAAGTAGCAAGAATAGGTAATCATATTTTTTATAGTAAACAGAAAGTAAAACAAAATGATAAGCAGAAGTCCTCAGAGAGGAACATTTAGTATGGAACGTTATGAGAAAAAACTCATAGAAGATCCACAGGATGAAACTGCACGTTCTATGATAGAGTATTTTAAAACTAGTACTCAACATAAACTAGATTTAGAAGAAACTGATGAGTGGCGCATTGATAATATGGAATATGATTTGCGAACCAGCGAACTTATCATAGAGAAGTGCAATGATAGTATCTATGCGCAACATCTCTATGCCGCAATGTGCAACAATGAATTTATTAAAAACGATGTGTGGCCTATATTATCAGACAAACGATGGGGTTGTTCATGGAGATACGCTGGTGGAATAGTTGCTGACATACGACAAGAGGGTGATTATATTGACTGGTACTGTAGCGGCATACGTAACAACGAAGACCTAACTGACGAAGAATATAACCAGCTTAGTAGAGAAGCACAAGAAAAGTATTTGGAAACTAAAGCCAGTGTAGCCGAAAGCGTAGTGACTGATGAAATACGAAAAGATTTGTTATCAATTGGGTGGCTTGTAGTAGATTCGGACAACCAAGACTACTAAATATAGTTATGTGTCAACGGAAACGTCCTCTGAGGCGTTATATTAGTATGACTAGGAGAATGTTATGAAAAAATTTATATTTGCACTATTGTTATTATTGGCTAGCGTTCCCGCTTTTGCTCAACATCATTTTCGCTATCATGGTCACGGACACGGCCATCAGCGTGGTGGATGGGGTTTGGGACAAGTTGTTGGTGGTGCTATAGTGGGTGCAGTCATATACGATATCTACAATAGACCTCTCGTAGTTCAACAACCACAAGTAGTTATTCAACAACAGCCTGTAATACAAAGTCAAAACTGTACGCCGTGGACTGAAACTTATCACTCTGATGGCACTATCACACGTACTAGAACTTGTCAGCAATAAATATTTTGGTTACTGTATTTTGCTATAAATTATAGTAACTGAGAGATTTTTTAATGTCAACTGAAGAAGAAATTCAACAAACCATCGATTCAATGAAGGATTCACTGCTACTTACTGATAGTAGAGTGGGAGTCTTTTTGGTATATAGAAATGATAACACTGTAAGTAAGTCAATTGACATGTACGGTGAATACTGCCAAGCAGAAATTAACATAATTAAGCAATACTTACCCGATGATACTAGTCAATATATCGATATAGGTACTAACGTTGGATATCATTTAGTAGCGGTGCATAAAGAAACAAACTGTAATGCACTGGGATTTGAACCCAATCCTAAACATTTTGCAGTAGCATCGTACAACAGCAAAGACTACCCTAAAATTCAAATTATCAACGCTGGTGCCAGTAATAAAAAATCTGAACGTGTTTTAAAAGATTTCGACCCCGAAGTGAAATCTAACTACGGTGATATACATATCATTAATAGTAGCGAAGGCATTCCTGTTAGAATGCTTACCTTAGATAATGTAGAACTTGCCCACTGTAACGTTATCAAAATTGACGTAGAAGGGCATGAGTTTGAAGCACTACAAGGATGTGTTAAGACTATCAGCAAATTCAGACCTGTTATCTTTTATGAAGCAATGGAATGGGATGTTTGGAATAACTGCCAACAGTTTTTAGAAGCTAGAAAATACAAACAATATTGGGTAGCTTGCAGAACTAAGCCTATTGCAGAAACATTTAAACATAGTGATGAAAACCCATTTGAAGACAGCACGGTAGCTAACATTTTAGCAATACCGGCCGAATTAGCACAACCAGACTACTTAGTTGAAGTAGTCCCGGGTGAGGGATTTATGACATGTTTCGAACGCTATAAAAAAATTAAGATACTATTTTGATATGAGTAATTTAATATTATATACTTCAGGTTCTACCAAAGAAGCAAAAGAAGTAGAACATACTTGGGAGTTTATCAACAATCGTATTGATATTTCAATCGAGGAACTGCAATTGACTAAGGATGATATAGTACTTAACGTATTGCCATTTAATGTGATTGGGTACTATACTATTACAGTTGGACCTTCTACTAAAGTAGGCGCCACACTAATCAATATGAACTTTGACCCATATTCATATATTAAAGTGTTTACTAAATATCAGCCTACTGTGATAGGACTCATACCTAAGCATGTAGAACTGTTGCAACAAACTAAGAATTTTGAAACTCTAGATATGAGTTGTGTACGCTATATGATTATGGGCAGTCAAAATGTACCGCAATCAATGGTTGATATGATGTTGAGTAAGGGTGTTAAGTTAGTGGCCAATTGGTATGGTAGTACAGAGAATCCCCCACCAGTATTCATAGCTAAGAACGGCTCTGTTTTTGATTTTACAGATAGTAAAGGATACAACGTTACCTTTGCCGAGGGCGAGTGCTTTGTTAACGGAATCACTACTAATGATGTGTTTGACATGGAATCACAGACCTTCCTAAAAAGAAAAGATGATGTATCTAACTTCAATACATGGAAAAACAAACCTTAAAATTAAACTGTTAGAAGAATCAGATACTGACAAGTTATCTGTATTCTGTGATCGGTGTGACAGTTTAGGGTTTGTAAACAATAAAGACTTTAAGGCAATAAAATTAGATAAGATGCAGATGCCCTATGGGCAATTTTTCATAGCAGTAGACACAGACAATGACAGTATTTTTAGCATTGCAGGTGTGCATCATTTTCCAGAAGTCAATAACAATAGCTATAGGGTATTGTTTAGAGGAGCACAATTGCCGGGTTATAATCAATTCTCAAAAAATCCATACCATGCTTTCATTCATTTTGGGTACTTTATATACTATCAAATACTATTAATTAAAGATACAAACCCTGACGCAGAGTTCTATATTACTACTAATATCAATGAGGGTGGTGCAGATAGTCATGTAATCAATAAAACAATGATGCCTCATATTAGTAAGACAGGTATATGGCACTTAGCTCAATCCAATGTAGAAATATATAACACTCTACAGAACGTTTGGAAAGTTAATGTCGATGAATATATGCAACAGCGTGAAACATTATCACGATATAATGTTTCAGTATGAATTTACGTTAACGTACCCGTCATTCTTTTAACAACGTCTATGGTGTCTCTAGTACACTTAAACAACATATGTACTCTAGGTGTCAATCCATTATTGACTGTCCCGTGCATAATTTCAGTCTCTACAAAGTACATTTTACCAGGCTTCATCACATAATTGTCATCCCCGAATACAAAGTAAGCCTCATCATTAGTTATAATGGGGATGTGTATTTTGTAGAATTCATCATTGTCTTTGTGTTGCAATATCTCTACTCCATGTGGATGTCCTGCAATACCCAACTGTCTCACTCCCGGGAAGTAGTCTATAATCTTCTTAGCAAACCCAAATACTAACTCGGTATCTCTATATACATCAGTGCGTTCTTTGTGTATGTCATACGGTGGACATGGTTTACTCAAGTCATTTAAATTACTCTGTATCCCCCACCCAAATATCCCATCATGCTTATGACCTTTGTCAGCATCTTCTACATCGTTTTTAAAGGTCCACTTTAAGTGCTGGTAATCACGTTCTAATATATTATAGTATTCTAGTAATTCATTGAGATTAAACTCAATGTCTAAAGGTACTATTGCGTTTTGTAAAGACATGTTATTCTCTTATCAAATTATTTATAGATCAGTATTCTTTGATTCGTAATACTTAATAACGTCATCAGTCCAAACTTTACAGTATAAATGAATTCTATCTGTAGTTCCTTTGTTATTTAAACCATGCGGTATAGTAGTATTAACAATATATGCATTACCAACATCCATATGATATGTGCTACCTTCTATATACCATAAACTGTCATCGTTGGTATATATAGGAACATGCAATCTTAATGCCTCGCCGAGGTCTTGATGAGTAGCTAATCTAGTTGTAGGATCATGTATTATTAGAGTCCATTTACCAGTCTTGAAGGGCAAACTGTCTCTGAATTCTTTAGCATAATCAAAGAACATGTCATCGGTTAGTTTGTACATTGCGGCATTTTTACCAAAGCTCCCGGAATAGGGAATTGAATCATCGTTCTCAACGCACACGTATTTGTAATCACTAAATTGTGCTTCTAGTTTGTGATACCAATCTCTTATTTGTTCTATATCAATATCACAGTATTTCTGTACGATAAATCCAACATCAACTCTGTCATATATATCAACGTAATATGACATTCTAGGAGCTAAACTCTTTTCACCTAACTTATTAATGAATACTGAATAATCGTCCATAATACTTTAAAACGTCTTCTGTCCAAACTTTACCGTATAGGTGTATACGATTGGTCGATCCTTTATTTATTAGACTATGTGGTAATGTAGTATTCACTAGATAAGCATATCCAACATCCATATGATATGATTCTCCGTCTATAATCCAATTGCTGTCATCGTTTGTATATATAGGAATATGTATACGTACTTTGTCAATAGCGTCCTGATGTGTAATTAATTTAGTGCCCGGCGTATGCACAGTAACAAGCCATTTTTTACTTCTGAATGGCAAACTCTTAACTAAGTCTAATGCGTAGCCATTAAAGCATTCTCTGGGATTAAGATGGTCGTCATCATTATCTCTGTACTCTGGCTTAGCACACCCTTGTTCAAAAGTCTTTGGACCGGGCTCGTCACCGTTCCAACATAATGTATGATAATATACGTCATCTGGCAAATAATGACCTGTTATGCCTAAAGGATCAACTATAGGTTCTTGCCAGATATGATGATTTTCTCCAATTATAAACTTCCAATCACTGTACTTTGTTTCTAACTCATTATACCAAGATCGGATTTTATCCACATCGACGGGGAATAAAGTCTTTACTTTAAACCCTAGATCAATTGGATCAAACTTTTCGATATATCTATACATTTAAATTTATATATTTGTTTTTTGTCTTATATCTAGGATGAGTTAATCTAACATTGTGACGTATACGTTGCTCTAAATCCCTAGCCATATAATCTTGTCCGTACATAGATAAATCATCGGGAACAAGGCTTTCAAAGTGTAGGTACTTTTCTTCTAATACCTCAGGTTCTAATGCCCAATGTAACTGCATACTAGCCCATATATTAGTAGTCCATAACAACTTAGTTCCTGTAGATGCATTTATTAAATCAAATAGTTTTTCTGGTTTATTTACTATATCAATAACATGATAATGATGCTCTAGCTTACGATATCTATCCCATAACTCTTTAAATTCTTCTCTATTGCCAAATTCTTTGTCAACTTCTAACTTCCAAAACTCAGCGTAGTTTCCTCGATAAGTCGAACTAAAATTATATTTTAAATCATGCTCTAGCAACCATTTATCTAAATCATATCCATCCCATGTTTCTAACAAATGTTTCTTAAAATTTAGACTAGATTCACACCAGTCAAAGTAATGAACTATAGTTTTGTCATGGAAACTATTGTTTCTTAATAGTGCAACAGGTTTAAATCCAGCCGCGGCACAGAATACGTTATCTACTGGTCCATTGACTCTAATACCCTCTGCACTTAATCTTTCTGTATTAAATGCATAAACGCGGTCTTTTTCAATAAACTCTTGATAACTTAACTTACGTACCCATGCACGTGTACTGTAATTAGTGAAACTATTAACTAAATCTTCATCTTGTAAATTGTTCCAAACTTTCTCTAGCTTATCTGTTTCTTCATATGGATAAGTAAAGCATTTGCACTCACGCATTTCAAGATTCAAGTTGTCAATTGTGATGTTATTCCTTAATGCAATGTCAACCCAATTAGAGCCGTCTTCTGTTACTTTATATTCAGACTCGCCCACTGTGGAAGTAATGTACTCTGGTGTATATTCAGCGGCAATCTTATTCTCGCTTACAGTAAAGTTCTGTCCAACAAAACTTCTGTCCCAGTAATGTGCGTTTTCAATAAATTCAGGTCTACCTAACTTATCCCATACTTTTAAATTAACAATAAGCATTTGTCTATGTAGTCCGGGATAGCGACCCTTTCTATTCATAATATGCCCCATAACAAACTTGTCTGGATTGTTATTAAAGTATTTTGTGCTTAGTGAAACAATATGAGCTAAACGTAGGCTCATCATGCCTTGACATTGTATAATGCATACCTCATCACCACCTTCTAAACTATTAATTAATAATTCTTTTACACTTTCGCTATAGCCCCTGTAAGAACCAAAACGCATTTTAAGACATTGATTAATCATCCAAAATGTCATATCAAAAGTGCGCTTACGAACGAATTCACTAGGAATATCTCTGGATATATCTAATATTGCATGTCCAGTAGGTGTTGATAATTTATCATCACTTAAATAACGGTCATATGTTATACTATTCCAATCACGCATTTTTCATCCTATTTGTATAATAACTAGAACGTAATACATAAAAGAAGTCACGTAAACGATTTCCAATTTCATAGTGAATAATCATATGAAGTCTGGGCTTGTCGCTATTGTTTACGTATGCATGTTTGTTGCTAATGTCTAATAACATAGCAGAACCGTTGTCATCAAACGGCACTTTGCCGTGACCTTTAAGAACCATTTCACAGCCTTCGGGCATGTTCAATGATATATTACAGACACTTAGTCTTTTTTGATCGTCTGGTCTGTCTTGATGCGGTAAGATATAACCGCCGGGCTCTAGTAGCATAAAACGAACACGATTCAAATATTCAGCTGGCCATACATCAGTTAAAAACTTTTTAGTCACGGGGCAACGGTCAGCTACCCAAGTCCAGTCTAATTGTTCTAATACCTCTTTACGATCACCATATTGTTCTAAACTTTGTGTGTCTTCATTTAATCCATGTATTGTAAGACTTGACCATCCACTTCCATATTCATCACGATGTACATGAAAATCGTCCATTAATTGTTCAGCTTCTTTGTACATATCCTTCCATGGCATATTGTCAAACAGACTTAATCTAAACCATGGCCAATGACTCTCGGTAACTACCCATTTAGGGTCGAAAAAGTCTGGGTATTTTTGTTGATATTCTATATTAGCATTCTCCTGCCAATAATTTTGTAATATTTCTTTGTGTTCGGGTGACATAGTATAAATATTTATGATAATCAACATAGAGACAGATATTCTTACATGCAATGCCAATACATAGAACATCAAGCCTGTATACGAACAGACGGGCAATATAGAATGTGCTGTGTCAGCATGGAACCTAATAACATAGAGAACGTCAAAACACACTCACCCATTGAATGGCTGAGTAGTGACACTATACAACGTGCAAGGACACAGTTTCTAAACAATGAATGGCCTGATGCTTGTATAAAGTGCAAGACCAATGAAGAAAATAACATAGAAAGTATGCGTCAAAAGACTACTCACTATGGTCCAGGACTAAGTCATTTGGATTTGAGATTTGGAAATAGTTGTAATTTAAGTTGTGTTATGTGTTTTCCGGGCTCTAGCTCTAGTCTGCACTATGAGCATGAAAAATTATTGAGTGAGGGTAAAGAAAGCCCCTGGGGCACACAGCGTTTTGAAATATACAATTGGTATGATAATGACTTGGCTGATAGATTTGCGAATCTACAAGACTTGCGTGAAGTATATTTGACCGGCGGTGAGCCAATGATGGTGAAACACTTAGATAAGTTTTTAGAAAAATTAGATAGTTCTGTTGAATTACGATTTAATACCAATGGCACTATATTAAATCCTAAGGTATATAACCAATTAAAAAGATTTAATCATGTTAATATGTGTGTAAGTATTGACGGATTAGGAAAAGTAAATGACTACATCAGATGGGGTAGTGCGTGGAATGAGATTGAGTATAACGTTTATAAGTTAGCAGAGTTATCTAACGTATCAGTCAGTATAGGTCCTACTGTACAGGTCATGAGTGCATTATACTATGATGAACTAAGTAATTGGGCGGATAGTAATCAGTTTACAGTATATGACAATATGTTAATGAATCCAGCACACTTAAATTTAATTAATGCCGACGAGATAATTAAACAAAAAACTCCTAAATTCAATTACTGGCACAATGGTGATATAGATATGGAACAACGAAACAAGTTTATTAAATATGTGAATATATTAGATAGCAATAGATCATGTAATATAAAAGACTATCTTCCGGAAATAGCCAGCATATATGGAATTAATTAAACAAAATATTGAAAAAGGACGTAGTGTATATTATACTGGGTCTAGTTATATCAAACGTTGGACTAATGTTACACCCGATTGGATATTTGAGCACGTAACATTGTTGAAAACAATGTGTCCGGGATATGTAAAAGACTATAGCTCCGAACATATAGAGTATAATATAGTTGAGGGGGTATTGGCTAATTCAGTGCCTCACACCGATGAATACTGTAAGATGATATATGATTACTGTTTAGATCAAATTGAAACAACCAAACCCTATGTACACGGTGATTGGGTATTGAGCAATATGATTATAACTGACCGGGGCATTAGAATGATTGACTGGGATAACTTAGGTATATACGATAGTGTTATGGTATATTCTAAGCTAGAAAAGGATATGATATCTGCGTTCGGAAAAGAAAGATTTGAAAGAATAAAATGACACCCCAATTATTCAGTTATGGTACACTTGCTAATAAAAGTATATACTTACCTCCCTATGGGTTGGATGAGAGTGTAAACTATATGTTAAAGTTAGACACTATCACATATGATATCACAAAAATACCATTAACCGTGAGTAATTGCACTGAAAAATGGACAGTGGGTACTGTAATAGATAACAAGATATTCTTTATGCCCTTTAATGAGGATAGAATTCTTATAGTAGATACTGATACCGATACAGTAGAATATGTACATATACCAGTTACTGGCACGGGTAAGTACTATTCAAGTCACCTATATAATGATAAGATTATCAGCTTGCCCTATGGTGTTGGAAGTACATACAATACATGCGTAATATTTGATATTAACACATATGAAATCATATTAAAGACTATTGATACTCCCACATTAGACGAAAAGAAATGGCATACTACTCAGTTAATTGGTAACACAATACATGGATTACCGCGAGGAGAACGTTGGGTTAAACCTTATTTTTCATATCGTATTGAGTTTAATTGTGATGATTATTCATATGTGTTACATGATATGAGTGATTTATGGCCTGACATTGACAATCAATCAATGTCTAATAAAAAGTATAGTACTCTAGCCAAATATAAAGATAAATTGTTCGGACCTCCTTATAGTGAGAATCCTAACTTTGATTTAATGGCTATGTATGACAAAGAATGGAAGTATATTAACACAGGGTTAACTAAAACTAGCCGCAAATATTATAGTCATACTGTTGCTAAGAACGGAAAGATATACTTTCCTCCCGCCGGTCATGAAGAAACTTGGAGCGAACTATTAGTTATAAATGGGGAAACCGGTTACTGGTATGTTAAAGAGTTAAACATTGGTAAAGAGAGTAAGAAGTATTTTGCAGGATTTGAGAATAGTTTAGGAAAAATATACTATATTCCACGTGGCGGATGCGTATGCGACCCCGTAGACAGTTGGAAACAATATGGTGACTTAGTGGAAGTATTAGTTATTGACACTAAGGATGATAGTCATTATACTATAGATATAGGGGAATATTTTACGGACAATACCACTATAGAAAAGTATAATAATTGTGTACTGGCAGACGATAAATTATTTGCATTCCCGTACGGTGAATCTAAAGAGTTTCAAACGTTATTAGTATTCGATACTATAACAGAAAAAGTAATTAAGGTAATAGATTTAAATGACATATAAAGCATTTGAAGATTGGTATAGAGAAGGTAATATAAAGCATGTATTATTAGCAATACACAATGGAGAGTTAATTAGCCCGCCGTTTGCTACACAACGTTGTATAGATTATAATAAAATAATGCGTTACAATGGGTCAGAAATAAGCTATATTGATACTAGTCTACCACCCGCAGTTAGTAAAACAAACTGTGTACTTGATATTAATGGATCTAGTTGGTTTGTACCCTACGGTATATATGAATCAAATTATAACATAGTATTAGAATTAACTAAAGACTTTACTACAGTTAATCACCCTATTGCCGCTTTGGGCAAAGGGCAGTTCTATAGTGGTGCAAGTAACGGCGTTACTGGGTTTAGTTTCCCCTTAGGATATGAGAATACTCAGTATGGATTGTATATTGAAGACAATGAGCCTAAGCTAGTACCATTTGAACACTCGGTTGAAAAAGCACATATGGGCACAGTATATTGCAACGGTAAGTATTGGTCTATGCCTCGAGGAGATCAACCAGGATATAATAAACTTGCAAGCTATGACGGTAAAGACTTTGAGTTATATGATATACCGGTCGACTTATCTGTTACTAGAAAATTTACTGATATAATTGTTAAGGGTAACATATTATACAGTTTACCATATGGTGAGGTTGCTGGCTTAACTGAAGTAGTAGAGTTTGATACTGACACTAAAGCTATTACATTACATAAGTTAAATATCCCAGACTTTGCTAAGAAGTTTAACAGCATGGTGATGGTAGGAGATAATATCATAGGTATACCCTATGGAGATGAAAGTTGTAATCATAGTAACTATGGGATAGTATTTAATACGGTTACAAAAGAAAGTAAGTCATTTGATATTGGTATAGGTCAAGGCGGCAAATATAGATACCGTTCTGCTATTGAATTTAATAATAATGCAGTATTCTTTCCGGCAGGCTCTCCGCAATATCCAGTAATTATAGTAGACGGTGATGGCTTAATTCAAAACATAGTCGATTTTACCTACTATTTGTTTGGTCGCCCCGTCATTTATCAAAATAAACTACATGTATTAGCTTATCATATTGAAACAGAATCGCACCATATGTTTGTATTCGATGATAAATTCTCATTTAAACTAATAGATTTATGAAATGTTTAGCTCCCTGGCACAGTATTTTAGTTAGATTTAACGGTGATATAGTTCCGGATGGAGTATATACTAACCGTTACGGGAACATCATTACGCAAGAACTACCGGACATATTCAATAGTATTGTTGCATCCAACACTAAGGATAGCATCAGATTAGGGGTATTACCTAATGAATGCAGTCAATGTGTTAAGAAAGAAAGTGTTGTAGGACATAGTAGAAGACTATTCTTCCGTGACATGCTAAACCCATTGGTCGAGAACAATAGATACGATTATAGTAGTAACTTCCATGATATTAGATTCTTGGAGTTTAACATGAGCAACATATGTAATCTTAAGTGCAGAATGTGTAATGGTATTAGCTCTAGCGCATGGGTTAAAGACGAAATTAAATTAAATGAATTAAATTCTAAATATCAGCGACCAGTAGATCACCCTGAATTTGGTTATCGAAATGTAAGTGACGAGATTGTTGATAGATTGTTTTCTTACCCCGAATACTTTAAGAATCTAAGTTATGTTAGTATTAAAGGTGGAGAACCATATATGGAGCCCGCTAATAAAAAGATTCTTAGAAGATTAATTGAACTGGGTATTAATCAGAACATTACGCTTGATGTGACAACTAACGGAACTATAGTTGATAACGAGTTTCATGAACTTGCAAAACAGTTTAAACACACTAAATGGACAGTAAGTGTAGAAGCAACCGGTAAACTATATGAATATATACGTGGGGGAAAGAACTTTACGTTCGAACAATTACAGGATAACCTAAATGAATATCGTATATTCGACAGAATTATCATTGCGGTGACAGTTATGACATATAATGTATCTCAACTGTATACGATACAAGACTGGTATGATAGTGTAAAGAAAGATAATTTTACTATCTACTATAATAATGTAGTTGCTACCCCAAACTATCTAAATCCTAGACTATTGCCTAATGATATATTGCAATTAGGTAAAAACTTAAACAATATAGAAACGATTAACTATACGCAAGACCCTGAATTAGCACATTTGTTGCCTACATTCGTGGACTTCACCCGTGATTTAGATAACATCAGGGGTACTGATGTATTAGAAGTATGTCCGGAACTCAGGAGTTTGTTTGTCTAGGGTCTAGACAAATGTAA
>Ga0049080_10000164_pt1 | contig 21456 bp, 9 predicted proteins | sample GreLakmeER15MSRF_FD_66716 | JGI IMG/M metagenome (GOLD analysis project Ga0049080, IMG submission 66716) | Freshwater lentic microbial communities from great Laurentian Lakes, MI, USA - Great Lakes metaG ER15MSRF | ecosystem: Environmental > Aquatic > Freshwater > Lake | place: Great Lakes... | reverse complement strand
ATTTCTATTATAGAAAAACACGCCGATAAGATTAGCGGCATTGATTTAGAAATTAAAAATAGAGAGAATTTCGCGCAGTTTATTAAAGCTGTTAAAAAGCTTAAAGTTGAATTATTATTATTTTCTTTCTTGGATGAAGAAATCTGCAATGATTTAAAAATGCAGTATTTAGATGTTGAACCCATCAACTTTCAAAAAAGCAAAATTCCAATTGTTGATTTTAATTTAAACGATAACGACTTGTATTTTAAATGCGATGAAGTTATTCTTTACAAAGATCAATTTTACATCTGCAAAGAAGATATTATAAATAATAATTTTTACGACCCAAATAAATTTAATAAAGTTTCTTCTTTTAACCTTTCTGAGAATTTTTCCAACGTTTTAGTCGTGAAAAGCTTGACAAATCAAAACTAAAGAGTAAGATGTTTTTGTGAGTGAATTAAAAATAATCGAAAATTTTAAACGAGACGAAAACGGGCTGTTAACCAAACCTATAACTCCATACATCTTCAATGAAGACGGGTCTATAGATTGGCGCTCGATGGTTCGCAAGGAGTTCCTTGTTTCCAATAAAGAACGAACAAAGGAGACGGACGTAACAAAGCTGGAAGATAAAGATCTTATCATCCTCCTTGGAGGTATTAAAGAATTAGCTCAAATTCGTGGATATACAAATGTGTCTTATGTTGTCTCCGCGCCAAATCAAGATTACGTCGCGGCAGTATGTTCAATCTCATTTATTCCAAATTATGAGACTGGCGGCAAAGAAATTACTTTCTCCGCCGTTGGAGACGCTTCTCCGTACAACACGAAAGATTTTGCCAAGAACTATCTTGGACCAATCGCTGAAAATCGAGCTTTCTGTCGATGCGTTCGCAGCTTTTTGAAGATCAACATTGTCGCGCAAGAAGAACTTGGAAAGTCTAAGGACGAAGACAAGAACGCATTTGAACCTTCGTCTCTATTAGAGAGGGTTATGAAAGACAAGAACATTTCTTTCGAAGTTCTCAAGAAGCGACTGGTTAAAGAGAATTATCCAGATGCCGCAAATTTGACATCTATATACGAAATTCCGAAGATTAAGATTTTCGAGCTATTAGATAGAATTACGAAAGCTTAACTTTTTTAGGACATACAGATTCACTTTCCCAAGGCTTAACCCTTGATGGATTGCTTTCGCACCCAAACGATGGATGGGTGCATTTTTCTTTATGACTGTCAAAGATTTGACATCCGGCGCATAATTTAGATGTAGCAATTATGTCTTTATTTACTAAATATCTTAATAAATCTTCTCTATTAAAAGAAGTTTGATGACTTCCCCATGTTAAATAAACACTCATATCAATTTTTTATTAGATTTGCAATCGGCCATTGAGCTATTTGAAAACCAGTATCTATTAAATTTACGCTATAACCCGATTGCGATTTCGCGTTAATTCTTCCTATTCCAGACGCACTTGACGAGCCTAACCAAGGAAAATTATAAAATAAAGGAGTCGATTTTAAATCAGGAGGCACAAGCTCTTTGCTTTTTCCTGAAATGCATTTTATATCAGAAACTAAATAATCTTCTTCCATAACAATATTCGTTTGTCCAGTCGTAATAAAAAACTCATCAGTATCTTTTTTTGGCCTTGAAAAAGTGAAATATTGATCAGTTTGTTCAGTGGCATAAGCTGATGGATACTCAGGTAAAAGACCTTGTATATTATTATAAGCTATATCTTTTAATTTGTTATCAATTCCCGTCAGTTGTAAACTAGTTTTTAGGTAAGTTCTTACTATTTTAGCGTTAGTAGTTATTTGAGTTATATTGTTTACAAGCCCTGCTATGTTATATGTCTGACCGGCGCTACTACCATTTAAAGTTCCTTCGTTATTTCTTAAATTAAGAGGTCCGATTTGAAATTGATTAATAGCACTACCAATTATAGAAGCATTACCTGTTGGGCTATTGCCGCTATGAAGCGTAGCACCGCTACCTCCTGTTATATCAAGTGGTTGTCCAGGAAGATCTTCAGTTATCGCATAGTAGTTTAGCGTTTCTTCATAATTTAACGGAAAAGGAACTCTAAAATAAATCAATTGATTTACTGCTTTGGCTATCGAAGCATAAGACTCAAGATATGTATTTACAAATGGTATGGCTCCAAACCCCCTTGGATTGTCGAAACGTTTCGCAGTTGAAGGTCCAGTCACATATCCATTAAAAATCCCAGAAGGTCTTAAATTAAAATTAATTGAAGAAGGCAATAAAGAAGGATATTTATTTCCGAAATAAGCTCTCGCTGTTCCAATACCTGGAATATTCCGAGGCCCTGAGCTTGTAGCGTTCATAAACAACTGGTCATATTTCAAATCTGGAGGAGTTAAATGACCTTTGATATTTTCGCAAGGCAACTTTCCAGATGTCGCGGCTAAAGAGTTAGCAGTAAAACCTTCTCTCATTGCTTCTAAATACAATTCAGCTTGTTTAATCATTTCGTGATTAGTAGGAGAATCGGTATCTCCATTATCAATTATATTACCATCTGAAAAAGCCTTCGGTATTAATTTAAGAAAGAAAAACCTTGGATAGTAAGATCCAAGATATTGATTAGCAGTATGACTAGTAGATTGAAAAAGCCCTTCGCTATTAGTTATAGAAGCATCTCCAATTCTAAATCTTAAAGGATTTGTTCCTGATGACCAATCATTTAATCCATTAAAATCAGTTCTAACAGTTTCTGATGGACTTGCACTGTCAACATTTTTCCAACCGTCTATATTTCTATCTAATTGAATAAAAACAGAACCAGGATATGCCGAATCTGTATATGCTTTTTTAATTTTGTATGGTTTATTAAAAGCCGGACAAGCAGAATAAAATTTTATTTGTAATTCACGCGCAGGAAAAGATGAACTTCCTAAATCACTAGAAAGACTTGGAACCGCAACATTTTCATAAGCATAACCTTTTTTATCTGGCATTATTAATGGCAGATATCTATAAGAAGGAGGAGCTTCTGGGAGATAAGATAAACTTAATCCTGAATTTAGATGTTTATTTTCTGCGCTTTTAGGTATTAAAGAAGAATTAAGATGACATCTATCTATAAAAGGACTATTTACATCTGCATAAGATTCTCTTTTATATATAGATGAATTAAATGGACTGACTGGAAGAAAATTCATCCAAAAGCACCATTCATTACTAAAACTGGAAGGAAAAGCTATTTCCATTATACCATTAGTAGGACTAACTATCGGGCTTCCAGACAACAATTCATATTGAGCCGATTGGGCTATAAACAAACCCGCATTTCCGATTACTTGCCCATTATGACCAATACTACCACCAGTTACTTTATATTGTCTAAATTTTAATAAAGCTCCACTTTGAGTGGTATCTACATTTGGAGCAATACCTTGAAACGCATCTCTTTTATCTGGAATAACTTCGGCAGTATTAATAAGCCTTCCTGTTCTTTTGACTACCACAGAACCATCTCTAATAATGGGTGATAAAGTAGGATTTAATGTACTAGCTATAGAATTTTCAACAGATAAATAAATTGGAACGTTAACTATTTCTCCGACGCTTCTTCCTTCAACGCTCTTTTTTCTTCTAGTATTAACATTGACAGTAACATCAAATGAAAGCGTATCACTCCAAAAATCTTCTTGCCATAAAGGAAAAGTCACACTTGATCCTACAGAAGCTCTAGCCACATATATTTTAGCGGTAAAAACAATATTTCCAGTTGTTGCATGATTTACGCTTACTGTAAAACTAGTATTATTGGGATTTATAGCCTTAATAATGGCATTTGCGCCAAAAGCCCCAGTTCCAGAAACTTTAGTTAATACTTGACCAACTGACAATCCAGTTGTACTCGCCACGTTAACTATATCAGATCCCTGAGTTAGATTAGAAGTAAAATCTTTAGACTGCACAGATAAAAACCATAATTCTTCTTTTCCTTCAATAGTATAAGAATGAGTTAACTTATCTTTAATAACCTCATTTTGATTAGGAAAAGAAGAAATCAACAATCTGTATCCAGCTAAATATTTATTATATTTTGTTTTTGTAAAGGTAGTAAAATCAGGAACACTTGCGGTTCCAGTTTCAAGATAAATTACGTTTTTAGCATCTTCGTCATATTGCACACCACTGTAAGCAAAATTGTTATAAAGAGACGCAGTTAAAGCTCTTAATCTATCAACATTTAAATTGTAAACTTGTTCATCTTTTTGAACACCGTTTTCCATATACGGATTACCTACCCGAAACGCACCTCCTTCTGGAATTCCTAAATCGTTAGGAGTTACAAAAATCTGATCTTCAGCGCGTAAATACTGCGCCGCAAAATCATTATAAGCATAACCAGGATCTGCTTTATACTGCGATGCAAAAACGTCTATGACCGACATTGTACCATAGTAATTAAGGCCCCAAACATCAAGGGCGGATGTACTTTTAGAAATATAAGACCCTTTACTGTCTAAAAAGTAAAATTCGCGTCGTGAAATTAATGACAATTGCAGCGCCGCATTCCCAGTTAAAACTTTACCACTTCTTTTAAAAGTATAAATCTTAAGTCCATTAGGAAAGAAAGACTTTCTATCTTGTTCACTTATAATTACACTTCCGTTATTAAGATCTTGTAATTCAAATCTATCCCCTCCAATTACATTAGACCCATTAGTCGCCGATGTAAAATTATCAAATCTTCTAGCTTGATAAATTTTAGTTTCTCCATTAAGTCTAAAATATTTTTCTCCATATTTATCTTCAAATTGATAATAAATAAAACCTCCCGTAGTAGTAGTATTACCATTATCTATTGGGACTACAAATGAATCATAATTAACTAAAAATTCCGCATCGCCAATTTCTACATTATTTACATTTACTATCGTAGCTACGTTCTTATTTGATAATTCTTTTATAATGTCATTATCCAATTTGGCGTATAATTTACCTTGATTTTGAGAACTAAAAGAGTAAACATTAAAACCAGTATAATAAGGGTAAGTGTAAACGTCATTTGGCACATTAGTAGCCGCAAAATTCTGCGTTGCATTACCTTTAGCGTCTATGGTAGCAGGCGTATTCGGTTCTATATTTTGAGTACGTGCATAAAATTCATAAAAATTACTCATGAATAATTTAAGATTATCATCCCACCAAGTTTTATAAACTAATGGAGTAATAGAATTATCTACTATAATTACAGGCGTAAAATTAGAGGCAACTGCAAAAACCTCTTGTAGGCCATCTAGATATTCTTGATTTCTAAATCTTTTGTTATTTCCGCCTTGCATAACAAATCTTTTAAATCTTAAAGTGTCATTAGAATGAACAGCTTCAAACATGTTAGGGCCTAAAATCCTAGTAAAAAGGCTTAACCTTCTTGACGCTTCGAAAACAGCGTTAGTATTTAATTCTGGATTTGACGGTTCATGCCCACCTTCAAAACTTCTAATGTCACCACCTCCCAAAGATCCAAATTTTTTTAAATTATCAGAAAAATAACTAGCATCTTTTAACGGATGATTTGAATCATCGAAATTAGCATCTTTCAATCCATAATAAGCGCATGTTCTTAATAAAGCATAAGCGTCTTCTATTTTTGGTTTATAAGTATATAGAAAAATTGGATATAAAGTAATTCCGCCGCTTCCATTATTATTAATATAAGTAATATCTTTTACTTCAAAACGAACCAAACAAACAGCATCTCCACCTGTATTCAATGACAAGCCTTGAGAAATCGACAAAGTAAGCTTATCTACAGAAGGGCTAAAATTAAATACTTTTACATCAGACCTTGTAAATTTTAACGGAGTGGCTTTAGTTATTTTTGTAAAATGAACTATTACAGTACATGTTTTAACATTTATAGATAAAACTTCTAAAAGCTGAAGAGTAAATCCATTAGGAACCGTAACTAATTGGCCGTAATCGTTGGTATCTTGATTTAGCGCGTTGTTATTTAATACACTACCATCTATAACGGAACGCTTTTGATAAAGATAATCTTCAAACTTAACGCCTTCTTGAAGATAATCATTATTAAGTAAATAAGGAATTACATAACCTACTCCATTATAGATGAGCGAATCAGTTGGAGTTTTAATTTGTATATAAGAATTATCAGGTATTGTTTTGTAATCCATTCCGCCTACAATATTTAAAAACAATTTTATTTCTGCGTTACCCGTCGCAGTCATTGCAACTCCAGACACAGAAATACTAAAAGTGGTATTTGTTGCCGCAGATATTTGAAAACGATTATAATTATTATTTGGAAACGGAACCGAACTGTTACCATAATACAAATAAACGTCTACCCAATCACCAACAGAATATCCATGCGGATCGACAAAAGTTATCGTTACAGTATTTTGCGCTTGCGCGAAAGTGCCGGTTAACTTTCTGTTAATTTTTAAGTTTTGCAACGCCAACCTAGCTTGACTCAATTGCACGTCACTTTTAAGTAAATCTTTCCGATTATACCCTGAAGGATTATTAACAGAATAAGTGGACGTGATTCTTGAAAATGAACCTATTTCAGGAGAAAAACAATATTGATTATTAAAAAACCAATCAAAATCAAAACCTTTTGCGTATGTAATAAAATTATATAAAAGCCTATAAATGTGATTTTTCTGTTCTCTTCCTAAAAAAACTGTTGATTGATTTTGAGTTAAATGCCATTTATTTTTATCGTAAATATTAGCAGATATTAAATTATTTCCTTGAACGCCGTAAACAGAGAAGCTATTTGGATTTGAACTGCTTATAATCTTATATTCCCCTCTGAAATTTGGAGAGACTCCTTCGTTGCAAACGTCTAATGGTATAGCTGTGTATCCATCTATAGGAACCAAAACCGCTTCAGAAGAAGGATAATCTCTACCACCTTCGCTTCCGCACCCAGCTTTATCTATAATCAATGGATTTGATCCGTAAAATCCTCCGTAACTATGTCCCGCTGGATTTTGTGTATTTCCACTTATGTATCCATAATTATGGATTTCCATAGCCAATCCAAAAGCTGTATATTGCAAATCTACTCCAGTGTCTGTTCCTATAGACGAGAAACCAAAAAAGGTTTTTCCTCTATACAAATGGCTTTCACCGCCTCTTAAAAAACCTTGAGATTTTTGAACTCTAACGTCTTCTCTTTCGTAAAGCCAAGATCCATCTACAGGATCTTTTTCATTATAATTCATTCCGAAAATGAATCTATTTAAAAAATTAGTTTGAAGATTCGCTCCTTCTGGAGTTTGAGGACTTGAAGGAGGCCAAGTATCGCCAGTTTGAGGATTAACAAATTGATAAAAATCAAAAAACTCTGAGTCGGGAGTTCGTGATAAAGAATCGTCAATACGAGGTTTTCTAAAATACGCGCTAAATATATAATAAGGAATGCGCCAATGAGAATCTCCAGCGGCATTTAAAATTCTACTATTAAAAGCTTCAGCAAAAGAATATAAATGGCTAGATTGTATTGAACCATCTAGCGACGGAATAATTGCTTGAGTTAATATGCCGCTCATAAATTATAACCATCTACTATTTAAAGTAGCGTTTCCGGTTGTAGAAATTGACGCGCTTCTTGTTCTATTTGATTCATTTACATCGTAAGTAAAAACGCGAGATAAAATAGCGTCATTGCCTTTTATCCCTGCAACACCAGTAACTCCTTGTGCTACGAGAATTTCTTCTACAGTAAAAGGTCTTTGCAAAAAAGAAATTTTAATTTTTTCTCCTTTTGTATAAACCTGAAACATTGATATACTTGTCGAAACCGAACCGTTTTGGCTTATGATTTGACCTCCTTGATTTGAAAGCCACAAACATCTAGGCTTCAAAACTAAAAATTTTTCTGTATGAGCTTTAGGATCATTAGTAATAGGCGCAACTGACTTCACACACATTAAAAAAATACTAGCGATAACTTGATCTTCAACAGGCGCGCCCGTATTCACTAAATCATTTAATAATTGTTTTGAAGCTCCTGAAGTGTCATCATCAGCAATAAAAACTTCTCTAAAGTCTGCATTTTTAATATTTCTATTTATACTCATGATCTATAAGCGTTAATTACTTTATTTAATGTACCAAAATTAGTATACAACGTCAAAGTAAATGTTTGAGATATTCCTATCTCGTTATATAAATCAGTTAGCGTTATATTTCCAGATGAATTTGCCGATACAGATATATTGCTTATACTAGAAGTCGAATAATAGCCAATATTTCCAGTTGTAATTTCTGCTGAGAAAATCTTTATCGCAGAAGAGCTTGAATTTGTAAATACTCCAGTTAAACTTGAAGATGAATAAATCTCAGGAAAAACTATAGCATAATTTATTTCTGGTCCGTAAATATTTGTAGTTACATCGCAAGTAAGCCCATTAGAATTAAAGAAAAATTTATCTATTGCGAAATTATTTTTAATTCCATTTGCGCAAAATTCTTCTTCATCAAAAGAATAAGAGTAATTTGTTTCATTAAAATCTAAATGTAAAGAAAAATTTGTAGCATCAGAATAACTATAAACCACTTTATTTTGTGGGTCATATATTTTTCCGCTACGCATCAAAAAAGAAACGCTATCTGAAGCTCCTGAAAATCCGAAATGAACTCCAGATGATAATCCTGCGTTATACATATTTCCAGAATATAAAATATCAGAAAAAATGAAATCAGCAGAGAAAGATCTTGCTGAAGGCAATGACCTATAATTTATTCCTGTAAATACCATATTAAAGCTTTCTTAAAAATCTTTCAGTTAAAAATAAAGAATCTTTTTGCTTTGGATATTTTGGTCTACTCGAAAAATCTAAAGTAGTATTAAATCCAGATTCATTAAATGAGAAGTTGATAGAATTTAAAATTGGACTGTCAAAAATATAAGGAACTAATTGGCTGGGAATATAAGTAGAAGTTAAAGACACTTTTCTCTGTTCAAAAGCGTCTGGAACAGAATTAAGTAAGTTGTCACTTACTTTTTTATGATAATCTTTAGCGGATAAAACGCGACTATTTTTTCCATCTTCACCGAAAGTAACTACTTGGTCTAAAACTCCTGTCGAAGTTGTCGATTGAGCTAATATTTCAGGAACAATGTTATCTATAACTTCATACGACATTACATTATCGTTTTCCGCATGAATTGGAGGAGACCCCATTACATAAGATGTTCCTTCAAATGTAACAGTGTTATTATTATTTATAGTTTCACTATATCTATAAGTACTTGTCGCGGGAAGAATTAAATCACAAGTTTTAGTAATTCCATTTATTACATTAGAAGTAATAGTTACTTTTCTTGCAAGATTAGAAGTAAATCCAATATCAGCTTGTCTAGATGCAGTTAACGCAGCTTCATCTCCGCAAATAGCTTCAGATAAAGTTTGTTCGCAAAAAGTTTTACAAGTAGCTAAATTTGCCGTCGTCTCTTTAGATTGACCCCTTGTTCTTACTGATGAATTTACAGCATTTGCATTTGAAATTGTAATACTAGCTATAGATGTTCTATTTGCCGTGTAAGCTCCATAAGGGTTAATTTTTTTGCATATAATCAAAGAAGCGTTTTTTTGTTCTATAAAGGTATTTAAATTTTCAAATCCAGTAGAAAGAAAACAGCTATATAAAGCCATTTTAGCTCTTGGCTCATCTTTAAGATTGATTATCCTCATTGCTTTACTTGATTCATAATTAACAATACCTTCTGAGAAGCTTTTATAATTAGCTTCATTATCAGCATCAAATGGATTTTCCGCTTGAAAAATAGGATTATATTTTTTTATTCCGTCAAATCCAGAAGGGCGGTCGCTCTCACTTAAATTTTTATTATCTCCGAAAGTCCCAAATAATAAATTTGCGAAAGGAAGTTCATTTGCTATATAAGATTGAGATTGTGGATTTGTAGAATATGTAATAGAATAAGAAGCGTCTCCACTACAATAAGATGAATCTTTATTAGCCCTTGGAAGCATATAATATTTTCCATAATAATTACTCATTATCGCTTTTTCCCACTCTTTAATAAGATTATGTTTTGCTTCGTCGTAAATAGCCAAATAAACAACATAATCATCTAATATAACTGAAGGAGAATCCCCAAGACCAGGACCAAATAATAATAAAAAGTCTAAACGAGAAACGATATCTCTACTAGCCAATATAGGATAAATGTCTCTCATTCCCATCGCTAAAGTATTTCCATAGGATAAATGGTATATATCTCTTAATGCTGGATCATAAAGCGATAAAGTCCCTCCTATTACCGTAGCATCACTAGCTGGATTAACTTCATAGAAATATGGCAAATAATTTAATGCTAAAACGTTCGCGTTATTATTACTTATTGAAGAAGATGACGAAGAGAAACTTCTAGCTTCTCTTCTTATCGGAGTAACAACGCTTGTTTTTTTAGTTCCTTCAAGCGTAGCCATTTCTGATAAATTTTCAATTACCTTTTGAACGGCTGGAAGATCAAAAACTTTATTTAAATTTTTTAAAGTTGTAGATGTAGAAGTAAGATTAATTAATTTAACACCTTCTTGAATTGTTTTTAAAATAGGTTTAGAAGTTTCATCTGAATAATCTTTACTATAAAACTGTATTTTAGGCTGAAAATAAAACTTGAACCCAAGATCTCCACCCCATTGATCTAAAACATTTCTTAAAGACCCAAAATATTTTCTTCTTAAAATTCTATATATTTCATTATCCTTACCTAATTTGAAATCAATAATTCCAGGAATATTTGCGTAAGCTAATGCTGAAGTTAAATCTTTAAAACAATAACTTACATCTCTAAGCGAGCAATTTTCTTCATTGATTTCTTCTCTTCCTAAAATAATATACCCTCCATTGACTCCAAAAGTTTTATAATTGTATTGACAATAAAAAGCGTCAGAATTTAAAAAACCTGGCATTACTGGTGATTTATCAAATAAAGAAGGATATTTTCCAGAAATAGATTCAAAAGCTTTTCCAGTTTGAACTCTATTAAGAAACCTTCGTAAAAAAGCATCTTTTGTGACAGTATCATTACATTTGTATTTAAAAGTAGCTACAGTTTCTTCATTATTTAGTATTCCTACATTTTGAAAAAGCTGGCCTTTTTCATTAAAAGAATTTCCATAATGATGAGTAAATAACCCTATAAAAACTTTTTCCATAAAGATAGATTTATCTTTATAAGTTAATGTCAAGATAGAACTATTTACTTCTTTATCAATCGAATAAGAAACTAAATAAAAATCATAGAAAGTAAATGTTCCTACGCTTATATTTTTACTTCCGGCTGTCGTAACATTTAAATCTGTAGAAGATATTTTATATTTACCATCTTTACTAATAACTTTAATAGATATAGAATATCCATCTCCATTATTAGCTTGAACATCAGAAGAGTATCCATACCCTCCAAAAATACTACCATTTATTTCTTCATTAGTTGGTTTAGCAGATGAAAGAACCTTTATAGATCCAATTGTTTCTATATTATTATTTGTAGATGTAGCTACTGTTGCCATAAAGCCTTTATTTATTATACATTAAAAAATCCGGTTTCGCCTATGAAAAAAGGAAAAGTTTGATTTGGCACAACAGCATTTCTAATTCTTAAATCCCCAGAAGACACTTTAACATAATCCATATCTCTACTTAATCTTTGACCATTCAAGAAAATATTTTCATCGATTACGATATCATTAATTCCTGTGGCGTAAAAATTAGCGCCCACGATTCCATAAGAATTAACGTAAGTTCTTGGAGATCCTGATCTAATATTTGCTACGTCAACATTGCCGCTATTATAATCATAAGAAGAATTATTAATCGTTAATGTTCCTGCGGCGGCGGTATAATCAAAACCAGCTCCTTGAATTAATTTTTGCCCATTTAAATATAATAAATACCCAGAATCATTTGCTAACGAGAAAGGAAAAGATGCATACGTATAATTCGATCCTTGAGTTGGCGTAAAAGAAAACCCAGAAACTACTGATACAGATTCAGGCAAAGAAGACACAAAAACATTATCATCAATATTATTAGAATAAGACGAATAAGAATTAGAATCTATTACGCTATTATTTTCTGCATAATCATAATCTACACCTGAAACCTGACGAATGCCATTGCCATATAAATTAAATTTAACATTAGAGACTTCAGCATCAAAATATAATTTTCCTGGAGCCGCTGAAAAATTAGTTTCTAAACTAGAAGTCTTAGAAGAATCAAAAGATGAATAATAATAAATTTCCATAGAGTCCGAGTTCTCTATTTGAGTATTGAAAGATAAAATTTTTGGCGCGTATTTAGTTCTCAGTCCAGAATTAACATGAAAAATTTCATCTATATTTATAGTTTCTTCAAATTGTCCCGAATTTACTGAATCGTAATAAATTAGAATACCAGTTTGATTTATTGCGCCATTTATTCCTGAAGGATAATAAGCGTTTCCATCAGCATCGTAATATAATTCAGATCCAATATTTCCAGATGAAGTGGTAATTAACGCCGCAGAATCTACTCCTGTTACCAATGGATAATTAGTAATTACCGAGCCAGTAGTAGCTGGAGAATATCCCGTAACTGCAAATAAATTAGATAATTCAGTTAATTGATCAGAATTGCAGCTTTGATTTAAAAACAATATTTCATTTATATAACCGCTAAAGCCTGTGTATCCAACGTTGGCGTAATAATTATTTCGAAATCCCCCTATATATAAACGCTTATTTTTATTATATGGAACTTCGAATTTTTCAAACTCATGTCTATTTTCAGATAAATCATGTTTTCCTATTAAAATAGAATTACTAGAATCATCTTTAGAAATTGAAATTAAATTATTTTCTTCAATAGGTAAATGAGTTGAATACGAATTAACTTGATTTTCATTTGTTCTATATTCAAAGTTCAAATCTCTACTATCGTCAATAGTTACAGCAAATCCGCTTGGCAAAGTCCAATCAAAATAAGAAGTAAGAAGTATTTTTGATTTTCCAACCGCAAACGTAGAATCTACTTTGCAATCGATAAACATTGTCCAATCAGAATCATTAAACCCTGAAGAAAATTCTAAGCAACCGTCTCCCGTGAAATATCCAGAACCAAGACTAATAGAACTGCTTCCGATGGCCGAGTTTATCATTCCAGAAGTACCTCTTGCCAATAATGGATTTAAATCATATCTTGTTCCAGATAATGTATTTGCTACTGTTTTTAAATTTAATACTAAGCCAGTTCCAGTTGTATTAGATATAGTAAAACTTGGAACTTCATAATAAAGACCCGTAAAATTAGTTGGATTTCCAGCAACATTTCCTCCCACATTTCCCCCAACATTTCCCGCGTCAATAAACGCAGATGTTACAACTCCAGCGGACGCTACAATTTTAAAAGGTATATTTTTTTGTTCGCCGCTAACAGAAATTAAATCTCCGCTATTATTTGTAGTATTAGATGAAAGATATCCGCCTCCGCCACTAACAATAGAAATCCCGGTTACAGACAACAAAGCGTAATTTTGGCCGCTATAATAATTATTAAATAGAAAGTTTTGAAAACCAGTATTAAACTCATAATATCCATAGACCCCATCTGTTTGAAGATTATTATTATCTAGATAAGCTTGTAGAGCTGATTTATTCATATTATTGCGCTTTATATGTTGAATACACAGTTAATGGCTGCTTAGGGGTCGATAAATTAACATTAAATCCAGAAGATAGATAATCAGAACTATTAGCATTTGATCCACTTACGAAATCAAAATTCTTATTATAAGATTCTAAAACTATATCATCTGGTGTCGCAGCGTCGTTGCTTTGTAAAATAATTCCTTCGGCGTCAACTAATTTTTTCAACATTCCTGTATGAGGTTTAATCGCTGCGGAAAGAATTGGTATTCCACCTTGAGCGCCTGTTGCAAATTCGAACGATCCATCAAAAGTATAAGAGGTTTTTTGATTTACCCCTAAATCTTGAATTAAATTAAATCCATTTATTTTATATGATGGTTTAGCTACAAGCAAAGGCATTCCAACTTCAGCCGAAGTGGACCAAGAAAAATTATCGTATCCAGATACTGATGCTTCATCTGAAAATGACGCAGATAAATTAATTTCTCCTCTACCTGTATTTATATCCATATTGGATTGACCTTTGTCTTTTACGAATCCAAAAGAATTTGCGTCTCTTGCTCCTATTTCTCCAAAACAATAATTGTCATTATTTATAGGAGCTATATTATTAAATCCAGATATCGCTTTGTTAAAAAGCATAGTCGTCACATCAGCTTGATTACTTAATAAAGTTGTAAATAAATATCCAGAAGCATCATAAAATTTCTGCGATGTGTGCAAACCTCTTCCTTTGATTATTCCATTTATATCTAAAGAAGTTGTATTAGAACGTTCATCAGAAGAAAAAGAAACTTCATAATCAAAAAATGTTCCATTTAAACTATTATCAAAAGAGCAATTAACAGTTATAGATGAAGATCCATTAACTCCAAGAATATTTGTTCCATCTAAATGTCCAGTTATCATTCTAGTTGTATCAACATTAAACGCTATAGGAATTGGACACAATTCACTTTCACTTCCATAAACACCAGTCGCGGCTTTGTACATTTGACCAGTAATATTACTCAGCATCCCCGTTACACCACTAAATTCTTTATCTTTCGCGCCTTGTATAGTGCAAGTTACATTCACTACGTTATATTCATCCGCAATGCCAGAATTAAAATCTACAGAAAATCTTTTTGTTCCATATTCTCCATTATAGATGTTGTCTATTCTAAAAACCTCATCAATAGCATATTTATTTGCCATTCTGTTGATAGACTCAGTTTGAGATACCAATATCAAATTACTTGAATTTCCTCCAGATACGTAGACTCCAGAAGCTCCACTTCCAGTTGGAACAAATCCAGAATCAAACGAAAGACTTTTAATTCTTGATACTCCAGTAGAATTTTGAACAAAAGTTTTTACAGAATCAAAAGCAATAGAAGAATTTCCATCAAACGCCACACCAACACCTTCAGCAGAAATAGAATGATTTATATTAACAATACCATTACCATCTTCAGAGAAAGAAAGAGTTTCTGACGGATTTAACCCGCTGTAAGTCGTTTCGTTTATTCTCGCTAAATTAACTGAATAATTAATTATTCCTATATAGTTTTGAGAATCAAATTGAATCGAATCTACATAATAAATCCCAGAAACTACTTTATTGTTTCCAGCGTTTTTTACTAACAATTCGCCATAACTTTTAGAAAAAGCGTCCCTGAAAACTTGAATATATCCAGTAGTAAATGTTAATCCAGCTATTGGAGATGTAGCATATCCATAAGTCGCTGGGCTGCTTCCCAAAGCGTTAAATCCACTTAAAGTTAATTGACCATTTAAAGAGACCGCTTCTTCTGTAGATATTTTTGAAGATGACCAAGTTCTATTTTTATCTACTGAAATATACGGAATAATATCGGCCCAAGGACTCTTTGGCGCAGAGTTCGAATTTAATCCACTGTATGTAGCAGTAAAAGACATATTAATTAGTATATAAAGTTGTGCCAGGGCCAAATTTATTTGCGGCGACAAAATAAACAATTGATACAGTCATATCTAGGCTCCTAGAAGAATTATAAGAAAATGTTACGGAGTTTATAATAAAATTATCTGGATTTCCTAATCCAAAACCAGTTAATCTATTCAATAAAGTAAGCAAGCACCTATTATAAACAGAAGTAATTGCCGCTGTCGGCTTGGCTACTAAATCTGGAGTTTTATTATTTTCGGTTCTTTTTAAAACTACCGTTTGACTTACATTTAACGAGCCAGAAGATGACTGATCATTCTGTTGAGAAAAAATATTTTTGTTTGTTAAATATCCAGGAACTATATAAGTTTTTACAATTCTCTTTGGAATAGTAGCATTTATTTTACTATTAATAGTATTAATTACCCCATCTCTAATAAAAGAAGGGTCGTTGCTAAATGAAACGGAATATCCAAAAACCTTTCCATTAGAAGAAGCCTTTCTGCTACAAGAAATTAATTTTAAAGGAGTAGTCGCAGGGTTAGAAGAAATACTAGATTTATTATGTAGATTATACAATTTAATAGCTCTAGTTAAACTATTCGTTTGTTCAGAATATAGATAATCCCTAATAGTAAAAGGAGTAAGAAAAGGCTGATTAAGGCCATTTATTTTTTTTGATTTTGACACAAAATCAGCATTTTCAGATACAGTGAATAATCCTTTATTATCTTTATTAATAGTTTGATTAATTTCTAAAGTATAATCACTTCTTAAACTTCTAGAATTAGAAAAAACCATCTGCTGAGTATACTCTTGAGACTCTTCATTGAAAGTTCTATTAATAGAAATTAAAGATATAGAACTCGCTGATAAAGCATCGACATTTTCGCCTTTAATAATAAAAAGTTTATATACATTAAAGTATCCTAAACATCTTGCATAAGCACTTGATTTAACATTATCTAAAATAGATATAATGCCGCCGATTAAATCTACTCTTGTCGCTAAATCTTTATTTTTAAAAGTTATTGATTCAGATATATTAATAGATCCATCACTTTCAACCGAGAAAGAATATGATGCTGGATATTTAACTAAAAAAGAAGTGAAAGTTTTTGTTATTGTTACGGTTCCATTTATTACATCAATATCTGTTGAAAAAGTCCTTTTACCAGCTTTACCGTATAAATTAGCTAAATTGCCTAGATAACCAAAATTGACTTCACTTTCAATTAATGATTGAGCTTTTTGACGAGCCAAATAAACTCCTGTTTGAGTATTATTATTTGGGCTTCCAGAAACTATTGTATCATCACAAGATACTGATACAGTATGAGTATATCCTAAATTGCCGCCTTCATCATCTGCGAAATTAAAATCTTCTGTTATCTCTCTGATTCTACTATCAAATAAATTAGTTTTTAATCTTGCGTAAAATGTATTTGCCGCGTTGTCTGGAGTATTTGAATTATCTCCAACTTCATAAAGTTCAATTGTTATTTTTCTTTTCCAAAACTGCAATCCATTTTCATCAAAATTAACGCTTGATGGTTGAGAAATAGAAATTACTCTTCCTAGTCCAAATCCATTATTATTTAAAGATATTGGTGTTAATGAATTTTGATATACTTCAGGATTTACATAATCAGCAGGAATCGGCAATATATTATCATATACAGAGCTTTCTGTTGTTTTAAACAAAGCTTCTACATCTATTGTAATTACATTTCTGTAATTCATAGTTCCTGAATATTCTTTTTTTAAAGAATAACCTAGAATTGTAGTTATATTGAAATTAGGCATAAATAAAAGGCTTACCTAAATGATGTAGTTGGCCCACCGTAAGTGTTTTGAAAATTACTTTGAGTATTTGAGCCGACAGGATTTGACTTACTAGGAGGAGTATTAGGATTTTTAGCTTGATCAGCTTGCATTTTAGCGAAATTTTTAGATATAGTTAAATATTCTTGAGCCGCCGCAGTTAAACCTACTTCGCCGCTAACAGAAACTAAACTTGGAGTTGATTTGGTATCTACTATAGCTTTACTCACTGTATCCAATGAATTAAAAGCTCTTTCTATAGCAGCCGCAACGTCAGCTTGAGCATTTGGCGCTGTAGAATTTGCTCCTGATTTAACTGCTCCTTCTACACTTGATTGAATTCTATTAAAGTCAGCTTCGCTAATTTTTCCTCCAGCATAAGCTTCTGCAACTTTAGCGAATTTTTCTATTGATTCTTGTAATTTTCTTGAAGCGTCTTCCATTCCTTTTACAGTTTCAGGAGATAAACCAAGAGCTTTTCCTTGTAGTGAAGCAAGGTAACCTCCTTGTACAGATCCAGGATCTTTTGTGAATTGAGATTCTTGAATAGTCATTCCATTTTTTCTTGCAGCTTCTCCAGCGTTATAAATTCCTTGATTTATACCTTGAGAAAGGCCGTAACTATTTTTAAATCCCGCGCCCATTCTATTTAATGTATTAAAATTTTGGGTTTGGAATGTTTGAAGACCTCGGTCTTGGACTCTACTTAATCCACCTCTTATTCTAGGATCAATATCTATTCCCATTTCTGTAGTTCCAGCCATATAAGCATTAGCCGCTCTTCCTCTTTCGACAGCATTTCCTGCCAATCTTGGATCATTAAGCGTTTGCAAAGATCTTTGAATTTTGCTCATGCTATCAGCAGATTTTGTTGGATCTAAAAATGCATCAACTCCTCCTCCTAGATTATTAGCCAACATTTTTTTTCTTTGTTCTTCTTGAGCGGTTATCTGTTTGTAAACACTAAGCATTGATGTTCCTTTTGCTTGCATTTCTCCTATTTGTTTGCTAATAGCGGCAAAAGATTTTTGAGCAGCACTGGCTCTTTCAAATCCAGCAACTTCTTTTACCAATCCAGCCGCAACATCTTTAGCGGTTTTATAAGTTTCCAACAATTTCTTTTCTTCTTCATTCAAAGCTTTTACTCCCGGCAATCCTTCTTCAGCTTGACTATTTCTTGTTTGTAATTCTTGAAATTTTTGTTTATCAAATTCTATCCCTCCTGTTTCTTTACCTGACATTTTTAACTTATTAAAAACCTCTTCGGTGATATTGTCTAATTTTCCTTTAGAACCTTGTCCTTTTACACCTACCCCGCCGAATTGATCTACTATTGATTTTGCATTTTTTATTCCGCCCAATCCTTCTACGGCTCCAGAAACCGCGTTATCTCTTCCTTCCATTCCAAAACGTTGAAATTCTTCTTTTTGGCCTATTAAACTATTTCCAAACGTTCCAAGGTCAAGTCCACTATAATTAAAAGCGCCTGTTTTTGTTGGATTTCCTTCTTTATCAACTCCTGCAAATCCACCAAAACTTAATGCTCCGATTCCATGATTTGCACTTTCTCCAGTATCTTGTCCAAAAGCCCCTATTCCCATTCCTGCTCCTCTTTCCGATTTATATCCAGCAAGAGATTTACCACTTTGAGTTTTATATTTAGCTACTTCTTTTTCCATTTCTTTTTGAGCTTTTGCTTCGTCACTTCCTCCTCCACTAGCAAAATACATAGCTCCTTCTCCAACAGCATCAGCGACTATCGACGCTATTGCTATTGCTTCTCCTACTGGACCTCCTATTAAACCTGCTGCCATCCTTTTTAAAGCTTTTGCGCCTAATTTTTTAGCAATGTTCATTCCAACTTTCTTGGCCGTTGTTTTTCCTACTTTAGTAGCGGCGGCTTTTCCAGCTTTACTAGCAGCGGCTTGCCCTGCTTTACCAGCACCAGATTTTCCCGCTTTACCAGCAGCAGATTTTCCAGCTTTACCAGCGCCACTTTTTCCAGCTTTTCCAGACGCAGCTTTTCCAGCTTGATTAGGAATAGAATTTGTTCCAGAAAACATATCTTTAAGCATTTGAAAGCTTTGATATTTTTGATATATTTCTACGCCTTTATTCAGAGCCGCAGACGTGTCTTCCGATAAACCTCCTGAATTAGCAAGAGTCGAAACCGCCATACTAGCAAAATAGCCTTTCATTCCGCCAGCCATTCCGCCACCCATTCCGCCTTTTGCTCCTCCAAAGATTCCACCTTTTCCTGATCTTTTTCCTCTTCCTGAAGGTTTATTTGGAGGGCCTCCTCCTCCTGGAGGATTAGGAGGACTTGAAACTTTTGCAGGTTTATTTTTCGCTCTTTCTCTTCTTTTTAAAGCTTTTGAAACTGCTGGATCTACAACTTTTGGAGCGGCTGGATCTATAGGAAGAGATTGACCTCCAGTGAAAAAAGTAGATTTATACCCAGTTTTAACAGGAGCTAAACTCTCTCCAACAGAAGATGCTGGTTTATAAAATTTTTGAGGGAAAGAAGTTGCATCTCTTTTAAAAGCTGTAGATTTAGGAGCTAAATTAGAAGGCATTGATCGCCCTCCTTTAGGAGTAGAATATGATTTCTTGCGAGATACAGTAGGAAATTCTTCCGACATATCTGCTGTTACAGTTGGTTTATTTGACTCATATTCGGCCTGAATTTGCTCGTAATCAAACAGCTCATCTGCAAAAGATTTTTTAGCTTTTCCAGGATTCACCTTATCATCAAAAGGTTTTTTACCTCTTTTACCTGTTCCTTTCGCGAAGCTTGGAATATACCCTTTAGCATTACGAGATATTAATATTTTCTTCCATTTTTTACGATCATAAGAAGGATTGTTTTTAAAGAAATTATTAAACTTCGTAGTTATTTCAAATGGACCATAATTCTTTTTATCTCCGCCTCTAGCTTCGATCAAAGAACCTCCTTGACTTAAATCTCCCGCTACTTTCGGAACAATAAAATCTACATCAGTATAATTGTATTTAGATTCAGGAGTTCTTCCTGCAATTCCTGAATAATCGTTTGCTCGCTTAAACCTATCTGGTCTTTTTCCACCAAATTTTTGAGCGACAAGATTTTCATAAGCATCGCCAAATTCATTAGCATCGCCGCCGAAATCAGCTACAGTTTTATCCCAAGGAAGAATAATTTTTCTATAACCATATTTTTCAGCGCGATTTTTTTGAGTTTGTCCTTTAGCTATTTGTCTGCCTTGGAGCATGGCAGCAGTTGCTCCACCGGGAGTCCAATTAGCCCATTTAGGAGAAGTAGCTCTAAGCTCATCTAAAGAAACACCTTTACCATAAGCGGCATTTAAAGCTGCGCCGCCTAATGAAGAAGTATCTTTAACTTCTCCATATTTCATCATCATGTAGTCTTTTATAGACATGCTGCCATCTCCAGCGGCAAATCTGGGAATATAACCTGAAGATTTTTTAGGAGGCGTAGCGAGAATACCACTTACATTTATAATGTCTTTTTCTGTGGTAAATAAACTATTAGCTACTTTAGCAGCATTTTCAAAAGGCATTCTTTGAAATTTTCTTAATACATCATTTTTACTATAATCACCAGATTTAACCTCTAAAAGATCAAATCCGCCTCTTACTTTTGAAGGGAATGGTCCCATTTTATAATTCCATCCATCTACAGAAGAACTTGACCCATATTTTAACGCTGGAGAAGATGATTGGAAACCTAGTTGATGAATCATTCTTGCTTCGTAATCAGTAGAAGACTCTCCTGGCCGTAAAGGCTCTTCATGATTACTAAAACCAGTGATATTTACCACATCTTGAGATTGAACTCTATTACTTAAATCTTTATTATTTAAGGTCTTTTCTATTCTTTTATATTTGTTATTTTTATTTTTATCACTTAAAACAGCTCCAGAAGCTTGCGTATCGTTAATTGACGCTTGTTGGTTAAATTTTTCATCTCTAAAACCTCCAAGATAATTAGACATCGACTTTACAAATCTTGGATTTAAATCCGCAAAGCCTTTTGCGTATTTAGGAATAAC
>Ga0049080_10000163_pt1 | contig 21494 bp, 46 predicted proteins | sample GreLakmeER15MSRF_FD_66716 | JGI IMG/M metagenome (GOLD analysis project Ga0049080, IMG submission 66716) | Freshwater lentic microbial communities from great Laurentian Lakes, MI, USA - Great Lakes metaG ER15MSRF | ecosystem: Environmental > Aquatic > Freshwater > Lake | place: Great Lakes... | reverse complement strand
TTCTGCTTCAGTAAGATTTTCAAACTCTTCCCAAGTATCATGATTAGGAGTATTTCCGTTTTCAATATCTTCTAGAAGACCGTCCATTTTAGCACATCCACAAGAACCAGATTTATCTTTCTCATCTTGAAGTTGCTTCAATTTGTCATAATAATATCTGGCACCGGCTTTTCTATCAAGATTTAGGCTATCATCATAGTTATCTATATCAATACCACCTTCAGGAAGATAATCCTTATCTATGTATTGATTAATTTCCATATCCATTGCAACATTAGCAAGTCTCTTATCAGTAAACTTAAAGAATGTAGTCAAGTGACCAAAAGCGATATGAAGTAGCTCATGTTTCAGTAATCCTAATCTATGGTCTTCAGATAGACTTTCCCAAAATTCAGGATTAATAGCAAGTTGATAGTTAATACCATTCTTACTTACACCTGCAGTAGGGACACGTTTACTGTCCCATAATTTATTTAGCATAATCAAAAAGAACCCATAATATGGCTCTTTCAACATTAGCTCTTTACTTGTTTTACTTAGACTTTGTTGCTTGTCCATTTTCTTTAAGTTTAATGTTAATTTCAAAATTATCTACGGGATACCCAATCTGTTCTAACATAGAAGTCATATCTCTGACAAAGTATTCCATGAAAAGCTCAATTGAGTTTTCAGAACCTTTATTCTCTATGATAAGACTTAATGTTCTGGGTCCCGTAAGGTTACTTGCAGAGACAAAACTATTTACATGTCCTTCAAGTATTGAACCAAGAGGGGAACAGTTAGTTTTCCAACTTTCCAAGTTGTGACCTCCGTATTTAAATAATACAAGTAATTCTCCAATACTCTTTTTAGTATTGATATTTCTCAAAGTCTCAAATGCTATAATGTGATTATCTGCATCTTCAGATTTCAACATCATCATAAGATTTCTTGTTTCTTCTTTGTCAAAAATCATAATCTTGATATTACTAAATAATTTGCATATGCATCTTCATATGTCTTAGCCCAGATTCTGTAGCCATCAATTATAAACAGTTGTTTTTCCATCAGTCTTCAATTTTATAACCTAATACTTTTGTTACATATTCTTTATACTCTGCTCTAGTCAGTATATGAAGACCTTCATAAGCTTCTTCATTATCAAATAACTTTTTTATAGTCATTAATACATTAACAGTATCCATATACATACTACCCATAAATGAAGCTTCTGTACTAAATACAAGTGGATCTAAACCAACATTAGTAGCTTTTGTATCCCCATCTTTTTTACATTCAAATTCTATAAATAATTCTTTTTCATCAGAATTTGTTTCATTTCTAAAAACTATTTTAATCTTTACATCTTCCATTAGTCTTCTATTTTAAATAAGTGTATACCAAGTTTAAGATCTTTTATTAATTTTTCACTAAACGGTTTTTTAATAGTAGGATGCCTGCTTTTATCATCTAATACTAAACCATCTTTCCCATTTTCATCTTTAGTAGCAAACGCTACATATATTTGATGACCATTATATTTATCTTCAGTTAGTATATCACCTCTTTCAAATGGTGAACCTTCAGGTATCTGATATACTCCCGTTACTTTTATGTAACTACCATCTTCTATTACAGTATCCACTGTAAATATGTTGATTCTTTGTTCCATTAGTCTTCTATTTTAGCATTATACAATTCTTCATGATATTCTTTCCACATTGCTGTAGGTAATCTATAGTACTCAGGATCATTTGGAATACTAACTTCACCTGAATCATAATAATTAAATGCAGGATGATAATCAGGATTTTCTTTAAACCAAATAGCAGATGCTTCTTTAATTTTAGAATACCATTCTTCTTTTCTTTCTTGTGTCATCAGTCTTCTATTTTAAGTGTTTTAATCATCCATTCTGTAGGTGTATTAATGTTATCCACCCATTCTTTTGCTGTCGGAATGTAATTGTTACAATCCTCCTTAACATGCTGTTCTGCAACATATCTTGTGTATACAGTTTTATCAGCAGAGTTGACAAAAGATACACCAAATACCTTCTCACATTCAAAGATACCTTCAGCATGATGTCTAAACATCCTATGCTTACTGTGAGCTATCCATGCTTTAGTAGCATCAAACCACTCATGAATGTGATGGTAGTCATCAGGTATCCCTCCAAACTTTCTAGCTGATGATTTTGAATGTTCCCAAGGATGTGCCATTACTTCTTAGTTTTACTTAATAAATCTCCTTCATGCTGATAATCTTCAGTTTCAGTAATTCTGATGTGACTGTTTACAATGTATTTTCCTGAAGGAACACAAATACATAATTGACCCCAACCACCTTCATTATTCCACCAATCTTCAATGTCATCAAGAATAGTACTATGAGCAAAATTCTCAATCTGTTCATAAAGATTTTGATCTAGATCAGCTAGATTTTCTCCTTGCCCATATTGATCTGCAAGATCATTAGCATCTTCTGGAGTTTCACAAGGTTTGGTTGTATATGTAATTGCTTCAATACATCCTGAGTCACCTCCACCATCATAACTTACTTGAATTCCAGTCACACCAAGGTCAGCCAACTTAAATAAGAGGGCAGTCATTTCTAATTCCGTCATCATTTTATTTGAATTTATAAAACCTACCTAAGATATTCCCATTTAGGAATTCTTCTTTCTCTAACACCTCATATAAAAATTGGTGTTTTACCTCTTGATATGTCAACTCCATTTGAGTTTTACAAATCATGAGGATTTCTCTTTTAATCATAACACCATGCTTATGAGCATCTTTCAGTACTTTATTACTACTGTAATACTTCATAAAATCAGGTTTCAGTTCCCTCTTGTACTTTTTTAACCTTTTATCAGTAGACATTGCCAGTGCTTTTTTACCAAGAGGTTTCTTGATATTAGCAAAGAAATTCTTCTTACCAATATAGGCTACAGACTTACCATCTATGATAGCAGTCATAATATAAATGAACCCAACGGCTCCCTGTGGAATACAGAATTCATTGAATTCCATTCCTTGATAATTCCAACTCATATTACACTTTTTATTAATGGGAATAATTTATTTACCACAGCTTCAACACCATGATCCTTAATTGAGTCTGACAAATCTTTAGACATATCCAAGTTTACATAGTCAAAACCATATTTCTCTTGATATTTCTTGGCAGATTTGAGTCCCGGCTCATCATTATCAAACATTACAATGATCTTTTGATATTTGTTAATCAAAGGTCTCATAAAGTTCTCAGGAATGACACTATTCTCACTGTCAGGAGCAATTGCTTCAATACCAGAAATTGATAGTCTTTTGAAACACATTAAATCCTTTAAAGAAGATGTAATAATAAGATACTTGGCTTTATACTCAAGTTGATCAGTTCCCTGTATATAATCTTTAACCTTAATGAACTTGTTATCTTTATTCTTTGGGGTGTAGATTTTATACAAGGTACCATCTTCTCTGAAGTAGCCATAGATAAAATTACCTTTGATTGTAATTGAATCTAGTATTCTACCCTCATCTTCCTTAATCATAGTATAGAAAGATAAAGGACATACATTGTACTTTTCTAAAAGACTTGAAGATAACTTAAAGTTTTGCCAGTACCCTTGGTCAAGGGTATTCCAATGTCTCATTTCATAATCTGAAACTACATATTTGCTATGTGGTTTATAGACAATAGGTACATATGTATTTTTACTTATATAGTCGGCATAATCTTCCATTATTCTAAAAGAAGCTTTACCACGACTATCAAGGTTACATACATACATTACAAGGTTTAATCCATCACCACCATAGCCTGAAGAAAAATCTTTAAACTTATAATGGCCTTTACTATCTGTGTAAACACACATAGAAGGAACCTTATCATTGGAACTAAAAACAGATTTGATTTTGAGACTTTGTCCCGATAACCTTTCAGTTAGTTTGAGGTAGTGTTCAAAGACCCATTCTCTGGGGACATCATTTAAATCAGATATTATTGCATTGGTAGAAATCATACTCTAAAGTTTTAAAATTAGGGGAAACCCTAATATGATTTCCCCTAAATATTTTAATCTAGAGAGAAATCATTAGAAGATTTACTAGAACCTGTAAAATCATCATCTCCAAAGTTAGAGACATCTTTATTTTCAAGTTTCTTTAAGTGTTTAGCTTCGTTATAGACTATAACTTTGCCATCTTCAACTTCACCAAATGCATACTTTCCATTTTCTGCTTTTGGTAACCACATATCATAGTTTGTGTATCCTGTTTTACCCACATATTCTTTACCAGCAATGCAGTACTCAAGATATTTATCTTTGATAGGTGCAGTTTTATTGAATGCTTCTACAAACTCTTCAATAGTATCATGCTTGTTATGTTGTGCAGCCATCCAATCATTTACTCCGAGTGTCTTACATAGATTTTGTAAGAACAACAAAATAGATCTGTCTCTTTGGATCTTTACACCTGTTTTAGTTTCACCATCTGCAAATGCATACTGAGAAGCTTTAACTCTACCAATCTGACCTGCATAGTGTCCTTTCTCAGGATTGTCTTTGTCAAGAGCAAAACCTTCAAAACCAGGAATTGGTTCAGTTTCAACATGCATTACCAAATGGAATGCATCTTTGATAAACTTGAACTCCTCTAGTTCAATGTTATTGATCTTTAATACTTTGTTACCTGGACTAATTGTTTTTGGTAATCCGGATCCACCGGTACCTAAATCATCTGTACTTAAAGCCATTTTACTTTACTTTTTTAAATTATTAAACAAAAACTTTTTCCCATGATGTCGTCAAGACACCATCAATCATTTCAGAAATTACTATTTCTTCGTTACGCAAATGTTCTGGTCTTGCACCACAAGTAACTTCTTCATTCGTCTTGAAAGACAAAATGGTCTTGTTACCCTTACGGTACATATACCCAATAGCATCTGCATTTGCACAAATTAGAGATTTGATTTTACCTGTCAGGTCAATGTTTGCTGACATGACCATTTCACCTTTATCATCTACTACCTTGTCTTTGATATGACCAGATAAGATAATTGTGGGTGCTAATGTATCAATAAAATCCAAAACTTGAAAGAATGCTTGACGGATATATAAATATCCTGCACCATTAGCTAAAGTAACTACAGTGTCACCATCAAAGTTCTTACCCATTGATGTAGCTCTGTAAAGTTTGACTGCCAGTGGCATAATCATATCTTCTAAAGCAGTAACTGTATCTACAGTAACAAACTTGTATGGGTTACCGGCAGCTTTGATTGCTTTACCAGTATCCAATAGTTCTTGTAGACTACTAATCTTTACTTTTAATGCTTCTACATATTCACAACCATTCTCCAAGTCAAGAATCAAATTTTCATCAAGACCTGCATAGGCTGTTGTTTTACCAGTCTTTGGCTTAGAATAAATTACAATTCTTTTAGGATTTTTTCTTTCTGCCGCAACCTTTTTAGTTGGAAGTACTATACTCATATCTCACTTTTTGTTTGTTTAATCAGATCATTTAACCATTGCTTGTCACTGACAGGTTTAACCAACATAATAGCAGCAAAATCTCTCAAAGAAATATTTGCTAATGTACTTGTGTCAGCATCCTTATCAATGTCAAAATCAGAACCAGTTGAGTTTTCAACTAATGCTTTTCCGTATTCTACTTCAAAATCAGGAAAGATACTTAATGAACTCTGCAACTGTGGTAGGTCAAGTTTAGCATCTTCTTTTCTCTTTTCATAGAGAGAATGACTAATCTCTTGACCACTTGATAGTACAGCAACCATTTCATTGACAGGAACAAGATATTTTCTATCTACTTTTCCATCTGAATCTACAGTTTCTGTAACATCATATTCTTCATTGTAAAAGGGATTAAACTTAAGTTTGAAGAGTTGTCTTTCTTCTAACATAGGAACTACATTTGTATTCTTCCCATTGCTGTCATAGACATTCTCATAGAACTCAATATAGATGTCATCACCTTTCTTCAATTCCCACTCAAAAAACTGACACTGCCTACCAAATTTACCTTTTTTGTAGAATGCAGTTTTAATTGTGAAAAAAGGGTCTGCCAGACCAATTGCTTTGAAAGTATCCATATGCTGCATATAGAACTCTCTTTCTTTTTCTTTTCTCAAATTGTTGTTATTCATAATTATTAATTTACTGGGATTTTCTGTACAACTTCCCTTGGTGGTGTAGGTATCTCTACTATTCTCATAGTAGTTCTATCAAGCTTAAAGAAACTGATTCTGGTCATACCATTTCTAGATTTCAAGAAGTGGAACACAAGTGTATCCGGATCTTCAATCAAGAACTTTTCAGGACCATATTTCTTTATCTTCCGTATAGAAGGTTTATTCATACCCATTACCACATCAGCATGTTGTAACAATGCATCAGAACCATAGATATCAGAATCTAACACATAATTACCGTAAGTGGCTTCTACTTGTCTCTTAGGGTCATCTATGTTTCTATTCAATTGACTGAGGACTACAAAAGCTACGGGATAGTTCTTTTTCATCATGGTGAGTGCTTCACCTAAAGATCCCAACATTTCAAATTTGTCTCTTTGTCCAATATCATTTTTAAACAGAGCAGAGTGATCTATTGTCACAAGCAGGTTTGTATATGTTCCATCAGCTTTCTTGTGTCTTTCCAACTCATGATGAATTGTAGAACACATCTCATTGACAGTACATACATCATAGATAACATTTACAATATCATTGTTTATTGACTCTTTGTAATAGTCAACGCACTTTTGAAATAAATTTTTATCTATGAGATGTCCACCTTTACTCATTAGTGTATTGTAATCAGCACCTGTAATCAGACTAAACTTTCTAATTGCACTGGTCTCATCAACCATTTCCATCTGAAACTTCAGAACTCTAAATTCTTGGTCAGGGTTCTTCTCAATAATATCAGAAACCAGCTGTTCCATAAAAAGGGTCTTACCTGTTCCAGGTCTAGCACCAACGACTGTTATTGTTCTCCATTCTAGTCCATCACAGAAGGCATCATTAAATTTAGGCCATGCACTCATTAATGCAGGTAACTTACCTTCTCTTTTGGCTTTCATTTTAAGTAAACCTTTCTCAAGACTACTTCTTTCACTAACAGGTAACAGGTGTCGGGCACCATTAAATAACTTTGTCATAGGCATCAAAATTTACATTATACAATTAACTCACTAAACGGTATTACATCATCATCAGGGTTATCATTAATATACTCACAATGAATTGAGAGATCTGATTCCCATGTTTTATCAAGAGGGTTTTGTTTTCTCAAGAAATACTGACAGTTTCTCATAAACTCATAGTTCCGGGTCTCATACTCATTGACATACTTTTGTGTAGCCTTAAAGATTGTTTCCCAGCTGTAGTTATAGTTTTCAAAGAACCATCTGAATGAATTCTCAAGATTCTTAGCTGGTACTCTACCGTATTTTCCAGAGGATAGTTTCTTATTAGGAAATATCTTTACATATGCCTCTATGTTTTGCATAAAATTATGCCCCAGTAAATCTTTAGAAGTTTTCTTCTTGGATTTCTTGAAATAACCGTCTATTTCAGTAGTAAATATAAGGCTTAAATTTGTCAATTGCAAGTCTTCTGTCAACCAACCTTCCTTCTGTAATCTCTTACATTCTAGCTCTTTATTTATTGAATTGTGAGGTATTATATTCTCTTTGATACAATACAACACATAGAATGTGTTTGGGGTCAAACCTTGTTGAATCCCTTTCATGAAAATCTCTATCATTTTACCAATTTATTATGTTACCCGTGTTATCAGTTACAAGTTTAGATATTTCATTAAAGACATCCATACTATCCCATTTAGAGCCATTATAAGCAGCAGAAGCAGGATGTTTAACAAAAAACTTATAGTTATTGTCGTTAGTAAGAGAAGACCACTCTTCAGCTTTTTTACCCATGTAGACATACACTAATCCAGAATTGTAATTATTCAACGAATCTAATAAATATGCAGTAAACGGTTTCCAAATTTCATAATGTCCACCAATTTTACCTATTTCAGTAGTAAGTGCAGTATTTAACATGAGAATGCCTTGATTAGACCATCTCTTTAAATCTACATCTGTACTTTGTGGATGACCATTGTAAACAGTTCTGTTTACTTCATCCAATATAAATCTCAGACTAGGTTGCAGTTTGTCTGTATTGCTACAACTAAATGCAATCCCATCTGCAACTCCTAACTGTGGATACGGATCCTGACCAATTACCACTACTTTAAGTTCATCATAAGGACATTCTTCAAATGCTCTAAAAACTTGTTTAAGTGGTGGTGTGAATCTTTTGTCAGTTACACTAAGCCTATATAGCTCACTAAGTATATTAGTAAACTCTGTGCTAAATATAAAAGATTTAAAAATTCTACCCCAACCACTGGGTTCAAGTTTATCAAACATTTTTTGTTTGATTTCTTCAATTTCAGGTTCTATTTTCATTTTTTTGTTATTTTTGGTAAAAATTAAGATTATGATCAAGGCAAAAGAACTCAATGATGATGCTATTATAGATATACAAGTCAACAAAACTTTTTATCTTATGGCTAAAGCTGCTTCATTTGTACTTCTTCAAGGGATGAATATCCAAGAAAAAGGTGAAGAGTACTTTAAAGCTGTTCTGACAAAAAAGTATGAAGAACTTGATGACCAACAAAGAGCATTCTATACTGTGGTTCTTTTACTTGCTGAAATAGAGAAAAAATCTACTGAGCTAAATTTGTATACGGAAAAGGAAATCCTTGAACCGGGTGACGAAGGTTATGTAGAACCTACCCTAAGTTCAAATTAAACTGTTCTTTTCCTATTTGTATACAAGCTTCAATAGCAAGTATCAAATCATCTTTACTACAATCAGCAAAGGATTTGTTTTCTAATCCAGAAGCACTTTTAATTACACCTTTCATTTCATCAAAGGTATAACCGGATTCTTTTGCTAGTTCTCTAATACAAGCATGTACTTTTGCAAGTTGTGCTTTACTATGATCTGCACTAGCCAGATCTAAATACATATCTACAACTTGTCCCTCGGGAATCTTTCCTACAAAAATCTCATAAGCAAGTTTATCCTGGGGACTGTTGAAGATTAATTTACCGTTGGTTTTCTTAAACTTTCCACTAAACATTTTCAAATGTAATTAAGTGTTTGACTAATGAAATAAACTCATTGAGTTTTTCTTTTGAATAAATTTTTAACGGTATATCAAATGAATACACATGATATCTATCGTTAACTAACTCATCACTGCCATTGCTTACAAGAACTACTCCTTCACAAACATTATTGATATAGTAATAATAGTCATAACCATTTTGTGTATCAGTATGTAAAGCATGCATTTTAGTAAATCCGGCATCTAGTAAATCCTGTTCTGTCATGATTCAAATAATTTTTTAATGGCTTCATTAGCCATGTAAGATGAACATTTAAACTTATCTTTAAGATAGAATCTCAACACCTCTTTAGGTATTTCAGGCCAGTCTTTCTTATGGTTTTTAATGTGTTCAACCATCATATCTATCTTTAAACCCATCATTGTTTATTAAATACTTCTGGATTGATAATATCCTTTGTATAGTTTAATTCACTGTACTTTGGATTGTCTACAGTCCAAATACCTAAATCTTTGATTCTTTTCTTACGAAGAGTTAATAATGACAATGCTGCCATATAAATATTCTCTTCATCGGGGCTAACAATCATACCCTTCATGTTGTCCCTCTCTTCTTCAGTAAGATAACCCATTTTAATCAATAAGTTTATCTCTGACATAAAGATGAATGGTTTGAAATAACCTTTTTTAGGACCAACATTATACATATACCATAGGTATCCCATATTACTATCTATAGGTTTTGCAACAGTATAATGTTCGTCACATATATCCTGAATCATTTTAGTAATCTTCTTGTTTTTAAATAATACATCATATCTCATATTTCTATGTTCTTAAAAATTTAAACATTGCTTGTAATTTCTTGTGTTCTTCTCTTAACCACTCTGGGGTAAATACAGTATCATGACCATGAAATTTAATTACAGTATGTGTATCTATATCATGAGTTATTACTGCTATCCAAACACTACCATAGGCTTGAAACTGCACTGTTATACCACAACTAGATCTAGGAGATTTATAATTGTGATGATCAGTACTAGATCTATAAAATCCATTCTTTACAAGCTGTTTACCTATTAGTTCTGTATCTCTGAGAGTCATGGTTTTTTATTTTTCCACTCCTTCCAGACTTCAAAGTCCTTAAGTTCTTCTATTTCTTTTCTCCATTCTATTTGGAGTCTCTTAGCCACTACAAACATAATAAATGCTCCAGTGACAAATCCTAATGTAAAATCCATACTATTCTAATTTATTATATACATACTCACAGTAGTTCTTCTTGTTGTAGTTTACTGTGCTGTCTTCTGCCCAATCTTTGGGTGTGTCATATTGGTATTTAACAGATGTTGGCCTAGCATGCTTGCCCTTGGATTTCCCAAGAGCAAACACATAGACTAGAAGCCATCCTGTGACCAATAAAAACCAGGATGCCAACTGCATTATAATTCTATTGTAATAATTAAACCCTTAGCCTTAACTACTATAACATCTGCTGTATTAACAAGAATCTCAGCTGCCATTTGTTCTTCTCCAGAATGAACAGTAATTTTTGGAACTTTAGGATCAGTAAACATAGATATATATCCTCCTGGATTTCGCATCTTCTGCATAAGATCATCTACAAAGCTAGGTTTTTCTTCATAGTTAGGTTCTCTGTCAATGTCTGTATCTGATTCTTGTTCTATTGGAGTATCTAACTCTCCTGGTTCAGGTAGTAATGACCAAATTGATAATGGTTTATTACGCATTTTTGCTTGAAACTGACCTAGACATGCTAACTTGCTTCTACCTAATTTAGTTGAAGCAAACTCTGCTGCTTCAGATTGATTCTTTCCAGCATTAAATGCTACACCCATAAGGTGAGCAAGTAGTGCCATCTCTTCTTTTGACCATGATTGGTACTTAATCTTTTGTTTTTCCATCTTGTTTTGATTTTCTTGTTTCTATATAATCAATTATAAATCCTATGGCTACTATAAGATTCATTCCTACAGAAGCCAGTATTTCATAGATATCCTCATAGACATTAACACTCAAGTGTATATGTCCTACTATCCAGAACGGCATAGATAAGTTTTGACTTATCCAAACCACCAGATATTTAATAAAATGACCCATATAAAAGATACTTTATTACTCCAACAGCACCAATAATAGCCAGTAAAGAAATAAGTACCCAGTAGCCATAGAAATAGAAATTATTATTAGTCTCCTTCTTCATTATTCACTCCTTTCTTCTTTGGTTGTTCTGTAAGTTTTTGTGAACTTTTTTGTGGCTTGTTCAATCTTTGCAACCTCTCCTGGATTTTGAGATTGATATTGTTGTATTCTGTCTTTTTTTTGTTCTCGCTCATATTGTTTCCATTCAAAAATTTCTAATTCTTTCATCCTTACTGCATCTGCTATAGTCATACCTTCTGGTATACCACCATTAGCTTCAATTATTTCAATGCAGAGATCTTTCATTCTTCCCATAATTTTAAACTTTTTTCTAAAAAGGATTTGATTGTTATTCTAATGTCTGCATGACCTAGAATTGAACCGGCTGCCTTTAGTTTGTTATAAAACTTGTTGTCTAAATCTAATTCAATCCGTCTTGACCTTTCTACTTTAGTAGTAACTTCAATTACATCAAAATCAAATGGGAACAATTGAGCATAGACATAGACATTCTCCATGTATGATTTATCATTATGCAATTGTAATACAAGTCTCTTGTTATAATTGATATTAGTTCTTTTATAACCAACTGCATCAGCAATGGCATGTTCAGACATCATAAATCTAAATGCTAATACACCAATCAGGTAACTTCTCTGATCTACCAGAACTCTTTTTCTTGACTTTTGAGTTATCTTCAAAAAAGCACTGATTACATCATCTTTTGTGTAATCTTCCATATCATATAATATCTAGTTCTACTTCTTTCTTTTCTAATTTCTCTGCTTCAGCAAATAATCCTTCTATAGGAAGAAATCTTGATGAATCATAATATTCATAAGGAAAAGATTTTTGAGTAAGCTCAACTTCTTGAAGTTTCAAACCAATTTTACCGGGTTGTAGACCCATATTAACAGAGGATACAATGGTATAAACTATACCTTCTTGTATCCATTCACTTTCTGCTATTTTACCTGGCTTGTTACTTGAATCAATGCAAATAACTTTCATAAGTTTCAATTTCTGTATTAAGTTTTAATTCTTCAAAGTCAGATTTTAACTCTAACATTTGTAAATAATCACCTGATTTTACAGAACATTTTCCTACACTATGAGCAATTATAGCACATTGTTCAGCTTGTACTGGTTCATGTTTGCAGAATCTAATAAGACATGCAATCACATAGAGATAATCATTACGATCATCATTATACAACACTAACTTATGTGTTTTATTTGTATCCATATAATTCTAATATACGAAAAAATGAGGGGTTAATCTAAACTAACCCCATAATCTTTCCATAAGACTTTATTCTGATCAAATGATTCTAATGCTTCAGTAACCCATTTCTCATCAATTGTATCTACATAACATAGTATGTGTACAATTGCTTTGTCATCTGGATTAAGTCTGAGTAATCTACCTATTCTCTGACTTGCTTTTCTCTCATTACCATAAGCATGCATAATAATTCCTTGTTTAAGATTAGGAATGTTTACACCTTCACTTAATTGCAGTACAGTAGATAGTTTAGTAATCTGACCATCTTTAAATTTCTCAAGATTCTCTTCTGATTCCTTATTCTTGCTGTGGTAACTATATTCACATAGTCTGTCTGCTTGTGCTTGAGTATTAGCAAAGATGATACACTTAGTCTGAATGTTATCCATAAGTTTCTTTGTGTACTTTTCCTTTGTTGGGTATTCCATCATAGACTTCATACGCATAACTCTAAGCATTTGCATATTACCAGAACCCAAATCAATTCTTCTAGACCAATAGTTATAGTTATCATACTCTGTGGTAACAAATGATTTACCTTTCATTTCTGCAACATAACCTTTGTTTTGATTTAGTCTCAGTTTGTGAACTATGATCTGATAATCATTTAGTATTCCATTCTCTACAGCATCATCTGCCTTAAAAGTATATACTACCGGACAGAATTCATTGACTAACTTACCTTTCTCTGAATAACCTCTTTTGGGTGGTGTACCTGTTAAACCAAGTATTCTACCCTTATAAAGTTCCAGAAATTTTCTGTGACTATCTAACAAACTATGAACCTCATCTAGATAGATTACATCATAGTCATTAGGATTGTGTTTATTCAAGCTCAGATAAGTAGTAAATGTCATTCTATCTAATAAGTCCTCTTTGTCAAACTTGACGGCATCATCTTTCCATGATTGGAAAATAGACCGTTTTGGTGCAACAATGAGAACTTTCATTAAACCTGTAGTGTTACGTTCTATATGATTTAGACCCACAAGGGTTTTACCTACACCAGTACCTAGAACTACACTACACTTCTGTTTCCCAGAAGTTGCATCAAGTGCTTCTAATTGAACTTCATCTTTTGTCATAAGTATTATTTTAACCATCCCATTAATCTTGCATCTCCAGGTCTTGCATGAATCCAATCATGACAATTTCTACATGTTGCAAGCCAAGTACTCTGAACTAGATAGAAAGCATCTCTATTAGATCCTGCATATGTATGATGTACATCAGTTGCATTATGTGTGCAACCACCTACTTTCACCATACACAAATGATTCTCTGTTAGATATCTTTCTCTTAATTTCAGATATTCTTGGTCTTTCTTTTTCTGTTTAGAAGACACACGAGGGACAGCAGAACTTGTTGGTTTCTGTGTATTATCTTCGCTTTTGTGGCAACTCCAGCATTGTTTACAATACCTGAATCCCTCATGGTTCTTCCAAATAACAGTCATCTTTTGACAACCATCACATTCTTTGAGTTTTACTTTCATTCTTTAAACTGGGTAAAGTAATCGGTGATTCTTTTAAACTTAAAAAGTTTTTAGGTAGAATACCTTCTGCAATAAAGATAGTGATTATGTCATCTTTTGATACTTTTAAATCTTTAAAAGTTAAAGTGTTTTTGTACTTTTCATCTACTTCCGTGCACTCTAATACATCTTGTGTAAGTTTTGCATTTGGAAAGAAAAGTTCAAAGAAATCATTACTATACTTTATAGTTAATCTTTGTTTGAATGTATTCAAAACAGTCTGTGCTCTCTTAAATACATTCACAATTCTTTGTTTCTTCTTACTACACATTGTAGTAAGTTCTTCTTCTGTTAGAGACTCTAAACCATAGAGGGCTCTTTTGTAAAGATAGTTCTGATATACAGAATACTTATCTTGTTCATATTGCATGTAAGTCTTGCTTCCATCCAATTGGTAATTTCTTACCTGTATTTTTAACTTTTCCATTTTAATCATACAATTTTTACATTCATAAATAAAGAGAGGGACACGAATGTCCCTCTCAGTTTTGTCAATCAGAAACTATTATCCACCAATAGAGAAATCTTCATTAGGGGTAATTGCTTTTGATTTTGTTGATTGTGCAGCATAAGCAGCACGTAGTTGCTCAACATTATCATGTTTGATTAGAGTATCTGATGCAGATCCATCAAAACTCATTTTAGTTCTACGGTAGATAGGTAGTCCACCAAGTGTACATACTACACCTGTTTCACCAGCAATTTTCAAATCACGTTCTGGTGTTTTCTCATTGAATGGCTCAAGAGATTCTTCAACCACAATTTTACCATCCAATTGTTGTCCGGCAAAGAAACTTGAATCTTTCAATTCAGCCAATGTACCAGGAATCAATGCACTAACTGGTTTTCTACGAAGAAAACCGTTATCATCAATCATAGTACGTACTTGTTGAACACGGATGTATCCATAATCTGTGTTGTTTTGTGATACATTAACAACAGCACCAGTTGTTTCGTCAGCCAATACAATTACTTTTGAGTTCATAATCTCAGTTTTTAAAAGTTAATAAATAAATTAATTAGATTGTTTTTGAGTAGATACTATAGCCTTAATTACTCAAGTTAAGGTAAGTTCGTAATTTAGATTCCGGACTCTAGATTACATATCCAAGTTATCAGATAAGTCAATGATATCATCAAATGGTATATCATCTGATATAATATCATTAGGGTCTTCATATTCCTGTGAAAGGAATTCAAAGTCATAATACTTTTCTTTTGTATTTTGGTCTACAGCAGACCCTTTGAAAGGATTTGTTATATGCTGACCATAATCAATTGACATTAAATACTGAACATCTTCATCAGTAAGATCAAGATATTCCTCTATTGATAGGTCTACTACTTTCCCATTAGGAAGTTGATACAACATTACATGCATATAAATATGCAGATAAATATAGATCATTTATTAAGACCCTGATAGTTTAAACTAATAATATTTAGCAATATATAGCTAAACAATGAAAGAGGGAAGATTGCTCTTCCCCTTTTCATTTAGTCAGGAAAAGTATATCACAGATACACTTTCTTAAAATTCTTCAATGACTTCTAAATCTTTGTACTGAACATAGGTAATATCTGTCTTGGTAGTACCATTGTCTAAAACATCTGTATACTCAATATGATACTGACTATACTCATGGAAGCCTCTAAATTCTTTTATAGTAACAATTACATTCCCATCTGCATCAGCAAATTTTTCTTTGATAGCCTCTTTATTACTACCATAACCAAGATTGGCTACAGATGTTCTACATAGAGTACCATTAGGTATAATTTCAGGTAATTTATTACCCAACATAAGTTTAAAGAAATACTCACTTGCATGTTGACTTGTACAAATCATAGGAGTTAATAGTTTAACAAATTCCTCGGCATTTGGATCTTTGAGGATCTTACCAAGAGCCTTTGCTACATCAGTATTATCATAGTTAACACTTATTCTCATAATCAATCATTTAGTCTTCTGTGTTGTCTAATCTTTGCTAACAAATCTTCATTAAATGAAGTAAAGAAACTTTTATCAAAGACACCTGAATGAATTCTGTTTCTATAAATAACAGGAAAACTGGTATGTTTGATACCAGTTTTAATCAAATTGCCATCTTGATCTTTGATTTCTACTTTGAGATTAAATCCCAAAACAGATTTGATTAAATATCTGTCCATATCTAAAATCTTTTGTTCATCATTTCAGTCATTCTATCTTTTAAAGCATATGATTCAATGACTTTTTGCATTACCATAGTTGCAAATACTACCTCATTCACGTGGTTACATTTATCTACAACAGTTGTCAAACATTCATGCAAAAGGTTATTTTCACTATATACATCAAGACATATGTCTAATAGTTCTTGTGAACGTTCTTCACTGATACCAAATATCTCGTGTAACAATTCTGCATTTTCATCAATTATCAGAAGTTTACCTACTGGTTGAACATCAATAACTGGTTTTTTCTTAAAACCCATAATCATAAATTTAAATTAAACAATAAAATAGTGATCCCAATAGGAGTCGAACCTATAACCTATACCTTAGAAGGGTAGTGCTCTATCCAGTTGAGCTATGGGACCAAATGAGGAGACACTCTTCTCTCCTCGTGAACTTACCTAATGTACCTTAAACTAAACTATTTGAGAACTCTTGACAGAGTCGTAGTCAGGACAGGATTCGAACCTGTGTTTACACTTTACTTGTATTAGTTGTGTCCGATAGATTGGGTATCAATACATTTCCCGCACCACCTGCTCTTAACCACTGAGCTACCTGACTTGACCAATAAAATCTTAGAATGCTATTGTATTCACTAGACTATCATTGATAAGATATGATACTACTGTACCTTCACTAGACACACCATATGCATTAGATGCTGAAAACTTAAGTGCCAGCTCAAGAGTATCACCTCCTTTTTGTCTAATTCTACATGATATAGGCTCAAAAGTATCAGGATTGTTACACAAACCTCTTGCTTCTAAACATACATCAAACACACGGTCTTCAATGTCAAACTCTGATGTAAGACTTTTTGAATCATTCATAAATTCTACACTGTCTTCAAAAGGTCCTATTTTGATTAGAACCTTACCAAATTCAGGGTCAAACTTTGTTTCTTTGTTTTGTGATTCTTGATACATCATGTATCCAAAGATTCCACCACCAGCCAATATAGCCAATACGAGTATTACAATAATTACTTTTTTCATATTAAAACTTTTTAGTGGCAAATCTTTTGTTCATTATTCTATTGAAGTAACCAATATGATACATCACATCTTCTAAACTAATATGTTCTGTATCACGTTCAATCATTTCAAAACCTTGTTGAGATGCAATAACAAATCTGTTGATTTCCATAAGCATCTCTTCTTGTTCTTTGTATGCATTGTCCAACATTTGTTCTAAATCTTCAATGATTTCATCTCTTGATGATACTACATTTTTCCAATGCTCTACAACTGTATCCACTACAGTATCTACTACTGGTTCTGCTTTAACTTTTGCAGGTCTACCTCTTCTTTTCTTTTCGGTCATTATACTTAATTTAAATTGATTTACAACTTTGTGATCATGTAACTAAAGAGAATAGCAATACCAACAAGTAAGATAAGTGCTAATACACTTGGTCTTCTTGGATTGATATACTCTTCTCGTTTTAATTCATCTATTGTTTGCTCTAAACAAGCAATCTTAAACTCAATCTCACTTCTACGTAATCTGTACCAGTCTTCACTTGGTTCATATACATGTAGTTCTTCAAGTTCATGCTGGTACCACTCAATCTTTTCTTGTAACTGTGCAATTTTCTTTTCCATGACTAATAATTATAAGTTTGCATCAATGATTGCTTTGAATTCAGATTTGAGTTTAGCACCAAGAATCTTGTTGACAACAACACCATCTTTGATGAATAAGACAGTAGGAACTGCTCTTATACCATATTCAGAATTGATATCACCATTCTCATCTACATCTACTTTACCTATAGTAACTGTATCAGCATACTCATTAGAGAGTTCATCTAATATAGGACTGATAGTCTTGCACGGGCCACACCATGTGGCATAAAAATCTAATAAAATAAGTTTATTAGACTCTTTGACAACTTTATCATAGTTGTCTTTTGTAATTTCAACTGACATTTTATTTAGTTTTTGGGGTTTGATACTCTATCTAATGCATATAGTGATATAGTGCTTGAAACACCAGACATTGTAAACACTAACATTGCAATATAAACTTCAGATGGTTTAATAAACATAACTCCTAAAGATATAATCATCATTACTAATGAGAATGCGATTATCATGTAATGGAATAGTTTCATACTTATCGTTTTAGATTTAGTTTATACTGTGACCATATTAAAAACACTACTAAGAGTGCAATCATAACTTCTTTCATAATCTACTGTTTTATAAATAAATAATTTGGCATGTAGCCATCGTAAACAAACTTTGTAACTCTGCATAACCATGCTCTTGTTACATCAGGACAATTCTCAACTTTGTAATCTGCACCACCAAATAGATGATGTAGTTTCTTCAGTTCAATACTATTCTCAATAGGTGTTTCTGAAACATCAACAGTTATGGTATCAACACCTTTTGACAAATAGTCAAGTAAAGTATCGGCACCACTTACCATTTCTAATTCAGATTTATCACCTGTCCATTGAGGATAGTAGATATACCATCTACTATCCTCTTTATTGAATGTGAGTTGTTTCATGATTCAAGGGTCTCATAAATCTTAATTATTTGTTGAACAAGTTCTTTATACTCTAATGTGAGCATTTCAACTTCAGTCTCACTCATATGAAAATCAACTTTCTTATCCAATTGTACAGCATAATGACACAAATGCTCATAAGGACCATCTATGTAGTATATGTCCTTATACTTATTACTTATATACATAAGTGCTTCATTAATATCATTTGCACATAAAAAATAGTTCTTGAATATTTTTGGTGAATGATTGTAAAGATTGTTATTAAATGTTTTATAAAACAATTCTTTGTCAACATTCATTTTCTTGTAAGGACTTGTCTTTAAATACTCATTAACCAGTTCTTGAGGACTATTGACCTTTTGAGATATGATCTTACTAAAGATTGTGTTGTTGAGTAATGTACGAATACTATGTGGCAAATTCATTAACCAGGGTGCAAAGTTTTTTGCAACATCATTGTAGATATCATGGTTTAAACCACTAATATGATTACCAAACCAGATTTTAATCTTCTTTGTACTCTTATCATATGTCATACCTTGCAATGTCTGTCTTTTGAAAAACAACTTATTGTTTTCAAACATAGGTTTCTTTATTGAAGTAGACCAATAGATATGAGTATCAGTTTCTTTCTTATTTGTATAAGGTCCTGTATTAAAATCCATTTTATAAAAACGGATTCTTTGTATTTCAGGTGATAGATTCATGATTTCTTGACATCTATCATATATTTCTTTACCGGCAATAATTGTTACAGATTCCATAAGTTAAATTTTAAGTGTATTGATAAGTTAAAAAAATGAGCCTTTTTTCTACTTGCTCAGGTATACGCAGACTATCACTGCCTTTCTCGTAATCTTTAGAATGGTAAATCAAAGAATCTTTCTTCTAATTCATTATCCCATACTCTTCCTGCAAAAGAATGGATATTCTTTCCTGGGAATAGTTTCATTGCACATTTCATAGCAATGGCATCATCATATACTCCATAGTCACCTGACTTGTAGTATAAAACAACATCATTTTCAAACATTTTGATCCAACCACCATTGATTGTACCATAACTATCAGCTTGAAAAATACTGCTAATATCACTATGACCATTGCTTACAAATCCATATGGATCCCAACAAAATCTGTATGATTCCTCATCCCAATCTTGTTGTATAATGAACTTGATACCTTTATGGTTAGTGAAGTTGGTAAAATCAAGATTCTGAGAATATACTTGATGAGCAATTGATCTCATCTTGTTCTTCAATTCATTATTCTTATCAGATTCTTGTCTCCACCAAGATTCATATTCTTCTTTGGTAGGTTCATCAGGTGCATAATCATCTTCATACTGATCATAATCATTATCATCATATTCTGGGTGATCATACAAGTCATCATCATGTACAATTTCTTCTTCATTTGAATGAGAAGCATAATACTGATTAATCAGTTCATCTTGTTTATCAATAGCAGTAGCCAATGCAATGATTTGTTGCTCTTGTTGAAGTTGTAGTGCATATTTTTCTGGTTGAACAACCTGAAGAAATCTATCTTGAACTTGTTTAGATACACTAAAGTTCCAATTACCACCTGCAATTGATTTAAAATCAGATACAGGAACTGTGAAATTTAAGTGTTTAGTAGTTACAGTGATTGTTCTTTCATTGTAACTATGGACTGTAAACAGTCCTTGTCTTGAGTTTAAGTGAATTTTAATCATAAGTATAAGTTTAAGTTTGAATTAGAAGTTATCATCATAACCAAGGTCATCTAAATATTCATTCAGATAACCTTGATCAATCATATCTTGTGCAATATCACCATGTATTTGAAACTTGGGTTTTGCTTTTAATTTCTCTGCTTTAATTTCTGCTTGTACTTTTTCCATCTTACGTACAAACATCTTAAGACAGTTTCTCAAATGGTTTATATCCATATCATCAATAGATATCTTCTCACCATCTTTTGTTGTCCAGTATACAATTTCTTTGCTCATAATAGTTTAATTAAGTTTCTATAAGTTAAATGCCCCTCTGCACTCAGTTGTAGGACCCTAAAAGTCCGTGTGTATGGCATACGTTCCATATAATCACATACATCTTGTTTAAATATTCAAGATTTACAAACTGTCTACCCTTGGGAAGTAGAAATGGTGCATTAGCAAGAGGCTTGGTTACCCTCTCTGACCGTATTTTTAGCAGGTTGAAGCTATCTCCTTATAAATCCTTCCTGTGCACAGAACAAGAAACTGGGGAGCTGTTGTTTCTACTTAGTTCTCTCACAAGATTGCAACTCTTGATATATATCTCAATAAAAGACAGTAACCATATTGTAAAACCGTAGCCCTACTGTTACACCTTGTTTCTTTTATATTGGTAATATTCCTGCTTGGATGAGAGAAATGATAATGTTATAAATTAATCTTCTAAGTCTTCATTATATACAAATGAACCTGACTCAATGTAATTGAGTATCTCACCTTTGTAAGCATACTCTATTACACCTTTGTCAGTTTCAATTGTATAAATCTTACGACCATCAACATCATCTGTTGGTACTACCACACCTGTGATAACATACCAGATAAAGATAACACTTGACATATT
>Ga0049080_10000161_pt1 | contig 21690 bp, 30 predicted proteins | sample GreLakmeER15MSRF_FD_66716 | JGI IMG/M metagenome (GOLD analysis project Ga0049080, IMG submission 66716) | Freshwater lentic microbial communities from great Laurentian Lakes, MI, USA - Great Lakes metaG ER15MSRF | ecosystem: Environmental > Aquatic > Freshwater > Lake | place: Great Lakes... | reverse complement strand
CACATTTAAATCTTTATATAGTATATTTCTTATGTGATTTTCCTTATGTACATTTTATAATTATAAGAGAGTAAAAATAATTTAGTATGATATTGAACTGCCGATTTCAAGAACATTTTGGCGTAAATCGGGTTCTATAGTACTTATCATCCAAGGTCCTACGGCATTTTGGGGATTAGGTATTTCCGAGCGTAATTGTAAATTAGCATTTCTTAATGATTGACCAACTGTATTAACACCTACATGATATCCTGCTGTTAAATAGTTCTGATCGCCTATATTACCGCTACCTGAAGGATTTATACGTGCCCATTTACTATCAGCAGCATCTTTTGGTAATAAATCATCTGCTGTTAATCTATCGCGAGGGAAACAAGATTGTGCGGCTTGCTCATTTGCGTCAAACGAAGAATATCCGCCAGTTCCGCCTCCCATATTAGAAACGGGCTGGAAACTAGAATCTCCGTTGGCTGATCCCATAGGGCCTTGTCCCTGCCCTTGCGAAGACATCATCGAAGATTCAGGAGAGGTATTTTGAGTTTGTTGATTGGCTCTCGCAGACCATTGAGGAGAAACTTCATTCGATGTTTGAACGGATGCTAAATCAGCCATTTCTTCTCTTACGACCACTCCTTCACTGATTTTAAATCTGTCGTAAGTAGCTGGAGGTGCATCTGGAGGTGCATCTGGAGGTGCAGCTGGAGGTGCTGCTCGAGGTGCTGGAGTAAATTTTTCAAAATAGAAAGGTTCGGGGGTTTTTGAATAATTTCCTAAGTTATATTGGTTTTGCGAACTTTGCATCATCGAACCGTTATTATGCGATTGATTACATTTTGAATTGTATGTTAATAATAATAGTAAAGAAAGAAGCAATAAAATTGCTATTGAAAAAGATACAACAACATTTTTATTAGTACCCATATTAATTCTACTTATATATCTATTATTTACATTAGATTATATTTAAAAATATTTTAATTTTATATTTTCTTCTTGATTTAATATTAATGTATTCAATTTATTTAAACAATAATGTACATTAATATTTGTAGATTTTGAACCTGTTTTTAAATCATCTAATAATTCATCAATACTTTTCATAGTATTTCTAATACTATCTATGTTCTTACTAAGAATATCAACTTTATCATTACATTTCTTTTTAATATTATATATTCTATGCTGAAAATTATCTATCAATTCTTCGGTACTCACTATATTATCATCATCGTCTATATTTGAAATATCTATTGATTTAATCATCCATTTATTAGATGTTGTTTCGCTATATATATATAGACCGTAATATTCTATAGTTATATTAATTAAAGATTTCTTAGAAATATTATCATCTATTAGTATTTTTACTATATCTTCAATATCTTCAACGGTCTTATTATTATATAACATTGTCTTTATCTGTTTATCTGTTAATATAATACTCATCGTTTTAGTTTGATTACAAAAAGATTTATTATATAATTCCATAATTTCTTCATTATTAAATTGTCTATTAAACCATTTTATTGAATTATTTTCAATTGAATTCATTATTTCTTTATCAAATAACAGGATTTCAGTAATTATATCAGAATTATTAGAAGGAGATATATATATATTTAAAGAATATCCTATATTATTTGCCAATTTATTGATAGATTTTATCTTAATATCTACTATATTTTTAATAGGTGGGTTTTTATACATTGATATAAGTTTTTTGTCCTTCTTAATAGGTTCTAGCAACATTTTATAATATAATAAATTATTATTATTGTTTTTAAATATATGCGGTAAAAATAAAAAAGTTAATTTAACCAATTATATATGGTATTTTATTAATTACATTATCGGGTTTATTCTTTGTAAATATTTTGAGATTTTCAAATTTTAAAATAATTTTATTTAATATTAAATCTTCTATTATATTATCTTTCTTGCCGTCATTAAATTCTATCTCAAGTTCATTTTTAACAAAACCCATTTCAGCATTAATTTGAGTACTAGGTAAATCGGAATATTCCCCCCATCCATAATCTGAATTCATAAAAGCGTAAATTACTCTCATATAATCAAGTAATGCTTTTTTTTTAGATTTTTTCTTAAATTTTGTCGCATATCCAAAATCATATATCATTATATTATACTCACACGCTTTCAAATAATAACTTGTACTTTTATATACATAATGATAATAACCGACTTCCTTATTCTTTTGATATAAAAAGTTGCCGTAATGCGCGTCATTATGGTAATAATTAGTTAGATTATGGAAAGAAGTTATAGATAAAAAGGTCTGAATAAATATATTATATACTAATTCGTCATTCGCGATAACTTTTCTATCTTTCATAAGCATTTTTAAATCTCCGTGTGCCAACTCATTGATAGAAATTAATCTTTTATTATTAGATACTTTAATTCCTGATTTATTATTATGACATACAAAGGATTTATACATCATAAGAAAATGTTTAGATTTTTTCTGCGAAATAACTCTATCAGTTAAAATTTTCATAATGTTTATTTCTTTATAATTATCTTTAGAAATAGGTGTTATTTTAGATGCCAACAAATTGCCACCTAGAACATTCTTAATAACAGTAAGATATATAACCGCGTTTATACTTTCTGTTCCTATTTTCTTAATTAAAAATAATTTATTAGCAATCGTGTATTTTGTAACATTATCTTCAATATATTTCTTAATACATTCATTTTTTTCAATATTTTTAATGTAATTTATGAGATAATTATAATATTTGACACGATTATTAAGAGAATATTTATCTTTAATAGCATATTTCTTAAAAAATCTTTGAATTTTTTGAACTCTTTTATCTGTTATGTAAAGATTTGAAGATTTTTTTAAGTTAGGTTTTTTCGATATTTTATCAATTATAGTTTTACTTTCTTTTGATAAGGATTTATAAATCTGATTTTTTATGCTTATATTAGATACACTTTTAGATTTTAAAGGAGTTTTAGTTCCTGGAGAATAATTTGTATCAATTAATTTTTTAATTTTTACATAATCGATTGAACCTTTTCTTGGCATACACCATTTTGTTTTACCTTCATTATATTTTTTTAATGCTTCAATATATTTCATTTTCTATAATACAATGACATTTAAATAATAAGTTTAAAATAATTATCTTAATTTCTTTTATGAAAATAAAGAATGGAAACTGAAATATTTGATAATGATGAATATGAAAATGATGATAATAATAATGAAGATGATTATAAAAATAATATAGTTAATATTATTATTGATTTTATTAAAGATGAATTATTAAAATCTAATATAAGATATGAAATTGTTAAACCTATCTTATTATATATTTTATATTATTTGATACCTTTTGTAATATTAATAATTCTTCTAAATTTTATAACAACTATAATAGCCGTATGTATAGTATTTAAATATTTAATATAAAAATATCCCCATATTATATAATACAATATGAAGGAAGATAATAATATTAAACCTTTAATATCTGCCATATTAAATCTTTCGCTAAAATTGTCAAAATGCCAAAATGCTAAGACTCCTAAGATGACCACCAAGACTCCTAAGACTCCTAAGATGACCAAGACTCCTAAGACGACCAAGACTCCCAAGACTCCTAAGACGCCTAAGATGACTAAGACGCATCTAATAGAAAATTTTAATATTGCAAAAGGAGGAGGAAGAGCCGAGTTTTTTGAATAAAATTAATTATATATCATGCCTTTATTTTTGTTATTGTTAATAATAGACATTGAATATAATTTAATATAATTATCTTCATCCTTAATATTATTGATAATATACCACCCTCTTTTATAACAATCTCCTATTGTTTCATAAGGTTCTTTATTTACTATATAAATACTTCCATTATTAAAAATTGTTATATTATCGCCACAATTATAGTTCATTATTAAATATACATGAGTGCGAGATTTTATATCATTTTTTTATAATATAATTAAATAATGGATGAAGAATTAATAGAAGAATTTAAAGAATTATTCTCGTTTGATGAAGAAAAGAAAAACTCTATATTAAACAAAATTATAAATAATAATATTATTAAAGGAGATAAAATTGATATATCTGAAGATGTATACAAAGATACTAATGTAGATAAATGGGCATATGATTTACCGTCATTACAAGGTAGTAAAATTTTAATAGATAAATTGATTAAACATCCTATAAATGATAGAGAATTATTAGAAAAAAGACAAAAATCTATAATAAATTATGATATAGATATTGAAATATTAAAAGAATATGAAGGAGATATTTTGTGGATTTATAAAATATCAGAAGAGATTAACGAAAATAATTCTATTGAAATATTATTCCCTTCTACCTTTATAATAAATTATATAAATTACATTGAAACGCTTTTGGATTTATATCATATGTATAAGATTTTCTTTATTCCTATAACATCAGTTCTTTATCCCATAAGTACTTTTATGGCACCTTATATATATCTAAATAAATATCTAAAAATGAATATTAGTTTTGCTTATTATATAGAAATAATAATACAAATTATAAAAATGATGTGTACTTCTACAGGTAATATTCGTGCGGATTTAATAAAATTCGTTACAATATTTTTTTATGTCGGTATTTATTTGTATAATATGTATCAAACATACGAAATAGCATATTTTTTATATAGTACTAAAGACAAACTTCATACTAAAATGGAGGGTTTGGTAAAATTCGTGAATCATTCGCTAAATATTATGAATAATGTACCTAAAAATATTATTGAACCGTATTTTAATATTAAGGCAACTTATGAAAACATTTCAATAAATAATAGTATGACTTCTATTTATAAAATTTGGAAAGATGACATATTAAAAGAGAATTTATCTTCGCTATTAAAAACAATATACGCAGTCGATGTTATTTATTCTATAAATAATCTAATATTAGAAAAAAATTGGTCTACTGTGTCATATAACAATACAGAGACAAAGTTTTGGGATGCCAAAAATCCTATATTATGCGATGAACAAATATGTAATCCTATAAATTTAAGTAAAAATATTATTGTAACTGGTCCGAATGCTGGAGGAAAAACAACATATGTTAAAACAATATTATCAAATGTAATCTTGGGACAAACAATCGGTATATCATATAGTATTAAATCGCAAATGATTTTATATGATACAATAAATTCATTTATGCGCGTTTCAGACGTTCTTGGTAATCGTTCATATTTTGAAGCAGAAGCCGAATATTGTTTAAATATGATTAAAAAGGCTAACGAAATAAATGCAAATAATAAATCGGGGTTGTTTTTAATGGACGAACCTATGCATTCTACACCGCCCATTGAGGGAATGTCTACGGCTTATGCTGTCATAGAATATTTAAGTAAATTAAACGGTATTACCTTAATTATTACAACACATTTTCATAGATTAATAAAACTTGAAGAAATATATCCATATAAATTTATAAATCTTTCAGTTGATGCTATACCGTATAATAAAAGATATCATTTTCCTTATAAAATAAATAGAGGCCATTCGTATCTGTGTATTGCCATTGAATTATTAGATATTAAAGATTTCCCAAAAGATATTATAGATAATGCGATTAAAATGAAAAACAAAATATGTAATGATATTAATAAATAATGTACGGCTTTTTATTCGATCAAACATATATAAATCTAATTATATTAGGTTTTTTCCTATTTTTAATAATGTTCTTATGGAGAAAAATAACAATAATTGAAGGCAACTACTTCATATTAGAAAAACGCGTTGATATGTTTAAAAAAACTGAACGAGAACATTTAATATCTAAAAATATCGAAAAAGCCGATATAGTTATGAATGAAATATTTAAAGATAGTATTAATAAAAAAGGAGGCTATTGTAATAATCTTAATTACTGTCCGAGTGATGGCAAAACACAAAAACAATCAGTTAATCAATCCGCTTCTATTACAGAACAAGAATCAGATATATCAAAATATATAAATATTATAAATACTCCCGATGTTCCCAATGATATTAAAAATAAAATTGAAATAATTGATGCCGAATATAAAGAACAAGATATTAATCCTATAACATCTGTGGCATCTGTAACATCTGTAGTAGATGAAGATGAAATAGTTGAATTACCTATATCATCTGTTATAAATAAAAATATAGATAGTCCACAAAAATATAATAATATTAATAATGATATTATCGATGTAATTAATACATCAGGAGATAATATAGATAATGATGCGGTTTCTATTAGTTCAGATATTACTTTTGGTAGCGAACATGATAAATCTATCACTAAAAAATATAAAAAAATGAGTATAGAAAAACTCCGCGAAGAATGTATAGAAAAATCTTTAAATGCAGAAGGATCAAAAGCAATACTTATAGCGAGAATATTAGATTATAATAAAAAGACTTAAAATAAAAAATATTGTAATTGTATAGATAATAAAATGAATAATACTAAGTTAAGTGAATATCGTACAAAATGTCCTATTAAAATGTCTGATGGTAGAATATTTACTGATTATAGACCTCGTTGTGCCGTTAATGCTGATTTAATGACTGATTTATCAAATAATAGTATGATTAAAAGTAGTTACGAGAGTCGTGTATTTTTACAAAATAATGCCGAAAAAATAATTGAAATGAATAAAATGAATGCTACTAATAATTTAGCACCTTGCGCCCCTTGTTCGCGTCCCATAGATGTATCAGGGACTATGTATCCTGAACGTTATATAGTTAAATGTACTCCTTCAAGTTGTGAAAAAATAGAGATTAATAAACATGGTCTTGGAACAAGTACAAGAGTGCAAATGTAAATAAATAAATCTATATATATAAAATAGAGATAATGATTTTTAATGATGAATATGTATATTTAAATGTTAGTAATCAAAATAGTTCTAAATTATTAATTGAAGGTTATGTTAAAAATCCTTTACAATATAATAAAATGTTAATTTTAGCCCCTAATCCTATTGATAGAATGATTAATTATTCCGGTTCTGGTTTACCTTTTCCCAATGAATATATAGCATTTGAAAATACTAAAAATATGTTTTTAATTAATGGCTCAGGTGTTATAAATACCACATTTAGTTACCCTAATAGTTTTTATTCACGCGATGGTAAAACTAAAATGCTTCCATCCATCTATATTGAATTAACAAGAGGCGATAATATACCATTTCAATTACAATATGAACTAAAAGATTTTAATAATCTTCGTACATTAATTAATAGAGAATCTCGTAAAGGACCGGAATTTTATGGTAATAAAGATGCCATTCTTCCTATAGATACAGCCGAAAATGTTATGTACGCCTATTCAAACGCAAAAATACAAAAAGATATAGGATAAATTATGCGAATATATTCTATATCATTACTATTTTTTATACTAAATTATTTGTAAAATATAATTTGTTCTTATAATAAAACATAAATACATAAAAATTGATTATTATATTTTCATCAATTTAATATACACGCGCGATACATAATCGCTCTGTGAGATTTATTGTGATTGCTACTAGTTCCATCAAAGTAATTCAAAGTAAATATCGCAAAGTAATATTGTAAAAATGTCATCAGGCAATATCAAGATTACATACAATATCAACAATATCAAGAACAATATCAATTGGGATATCAAAAACATTATTTTCAAATGGGGAGGGATTATTTTTGGTGGATTTGTCAGGGATTTCATCATTTCTGATCATTATTCCCGAATGTACTGTGAAAAAAAGTTTAAATTTAACAAAACATCCTTTTGGAATGAACAGTTTGACCCTGAAACGGTTGCGAGAACTTTACTTCCTAATGATATTGACGTGTGTCTCTATAAAGAAGAAAATGTAAACAAAATGATGGGTGAAATTACCGAATTGTTAAATAACGCGTTTGGAACATCAAATGTTAAATACGTGAGGAAATTTATCTCCTATAAGAATTCTAATTTGAAGGATTATATTGATAATCCTCTTGGAAATTTACATACCTTTGTTTATACTATCACGGTTGGTATGATTCCATATATTGATAATGGTAGAAAATTCGACATCTCATTTGATATCATTACAACTCAAAATATACATTTGAAACCTCCTTTCCGTAAATTGGATTTTCTCTGCAACGGATTTATAATGACAAGTCACACAGATATTATGCTGTCAAATCATACGGGAACTGAAATTGATAAATTGAAATTGGTTGAAAGAAAAGAGATTGAGAGCAAAATCATAAAAGACATTATCAACTTCAAAACCAGTTATTGTATGAAGTTCATTACTATTGCCGATAGTAATTTGTACGCTTCTGTAAAATACAATCAACAAGCGTGTAGGAGGATTGAAAAAATGTGTAATAAAAAGTATGCATGGAAAATCGAAAATATGCCAATTATTATTGAGCAGCCAAAAAAACAAATATGTGTTTCTAAAAATTGCTGTATTTGTCAGGATTTTATTAGAAAGAAGGAAAAGTCGGTGTCGTTGCCAATACTCGATTCTAGTAATAAATTGATCAATGGACCACCAATGCATACTGATTGCTTCTTTAAATATATGAATTCGCAAATACAAGATAAAACGAATGACATTAACAATAATTCGTTCGAGTATGAAAATAATACAAATGATAATTGTAAAATATTTCTTAGATGCCCTATGAGAAACAAGATTAACTTTGATGTTCAAAATATTTCTAATATCATCGACGGGTATCTAAAGAACTAAAAAATATATGTGTGTTATGTGTGATGTGTTATGTATTATGTGTTATGTGTTATGTATTTTTTTTATTAGTAAATAATATACTTGAGAAGCAACCAATGGTATAACTTACTATTGATATTAATATTATTATGATTACGTGAGAAATTTTAGAAGTATTAAATATATCACATCTCTCGGTTAAATAAAGAAATACTTCAAATATTATTATTTTTATAAACATCCCCATTATTATATCAAAACCGAATAAGAAACCGAGTGCAAAATTAACAATAATATGAGATATTAAATATACATAATTTGCCATTATATTATTATCGCTATTGGGGTAAAAAAATATATCTAGAGTATGAAGTTCAAAAATACATCTGGCAATAGTAAAACCCACTGTTATTGTTATTATAGTAACTAAATATATGTAAAAATATATTGTATTCATTTTCTATATTATTAATAGTTTATTATTTAGTTTATTATTAATATTTTTATGAGAATAATAAAATATTATACTTGTTTTAATAATATTGTTTTTAAACTTATTGTAATAATCTAATATTTCCTTATCAGTTATATTATTTATAGCATCTAAAATATCCTTATTTTTTCTAAATTTTTTATTAAATAATAAAAACTTTTTATAAAATTCGTTATATGAATTGATGTTATAAAATTTTGAATATTCATAATCTGTATTTATTTGCTTTTTAGAATATTGAATATCCTCGCGTGTAATCTTATAATTTTTAAGAATATATATTATTTTTTCTATGACAATTGGTACATTTTTTAAGGCACATTTAGTTACTATATTATAATAAGATTCTTTAGAATTTTGAATGCTTATATTATTATATAAATTAATATTATATACTAATCCAGTTTTTTCACGAAGTTCTAAGTAAAATATACCAATTTCAAAATTAAATAAAATATGTTTTAATAACATATGTATCATATGTTCTTTAGATAAATATTCAATATTATCAAATGTATAAATATTAATTATTGTATTTTCATTAACCACTTTATTTTTAATATAAACTATCTTAGATTTGTTATTTTTATAATGAAGTATTGGGTATTTAATAGGTTTTTTATTAGTTTTTTTTATTATTCCAAAATATTTTTTTATATATTTTTTAGTCTCCGCAATTTTATTATTAGGACATGTTATATTTATTACGATATTTTCTGTTAATATTTTCTTTTTAATAAAATCCCTTACTAATTTAATATTGTATTTTTTTACATAATTAATATCACTTTTAAAATCTTCTAAATGCGAATATTTTGGAAATAAATATTTAAATATACCATAATCGAAATCATAGGTTTCTTTTGATATTATATTTCTCAATTCTTGCATAACAGCACCTTTCTCATTTTCTGCCAATTTAGGGTCTATATAAAAATTGTTCAAACTATTTGATAATATATCACTGTAGAAATCAAAATCTTTATAGAAACCTTGTATAAATACAGACATTTCATTATTAGTTACGTAAGCATTTGTATATCCTCCGCGTCTTGTTATTTCATTCGCAATATATTTATAATCATTATATTTTTTTGATGTTATTCTACCTAAAAGATGTTCGTAATAATGTGTTAAATTACCTTCGCCCTTTTTTTCGTGGTAAGAACCTAATAATATTGATATTGATATGTATGTCATCTTTGTTTTTAGAGGTACTATCGACACTTTTATACCATTCTTTAATTTATATTGAACTACATTAACATCCATTATTAAATATATAATATAAAAAAATGATATATGTTAAAGATTTAAAAAGTTATTATTCAAAGATGAAGAAGTTAGTAATTGTTGAAAGTTTTACTAAAACTACTACTATTAAAAAATATCTTAATGATAAAAATGTTATTGTTACATATTCTTCAGGGCATATTTACAATTTGCCAAAAGATAAAATTGGATTTGATACGAATACATGGAAACTCGATTATATTAAAACAAATCCTAAAATTATTAAAACTATTAGAGATTTTGTTATTAAAACAGATATTATCTATATAGCAACAGACCCTGATTTAGAAGGAGAAACTATTGCCTATAATATCAAACATTGCATTGCTGATTTAATTAAAAATAAAAAATGTTATCGTATTTCATTTAATGAAATTACTGAAACAGCCGTAAAAAATGCCATTAATAATCCGCGAGAAATTGATTTGAATATAGTAAGTGCCCAAGAAACACGAAGAATCGTTGATAGGATGATTGGATACAAGGTATCACCTATTTTATGGTCTAAATTTGATATAAATTATTTGAGTTCAGGGAGAGTTCAAAATGCAGCTATAATAATGTGTATAAATCAGCGAAATAAAATATTAAATAATGAAATTAAACAGAAGTGGAATATTGAATGTAAATTTATATTTGATAAAAAAGACAAAAAAATTAATATAACTGGTTCATTGTTAGATTATGGAAATATAGATAATATTGAAATTGTTAAGAAAATCTTAGGAATCCTTAAAACAAATACGAAATATTCTGTTAAATATATAATAAATAAACATTCTGTATCTCCACAACCTCCTTATACTACTACATCGCTTCAACAAGATTGTTATAATAAGTATAAATGGAATGCTAAAATTACTATGAAATATGCACAGGATTTGTATGAACAAGGATTCATATCTTATATTCGCACAGATTCTACTAATATTTCAAATGATGCTAAGAATCTTATAATAAATTATATTAAAAATACATATGATAATCGCGAAGGTAATAATTCATATTCTAAATATAGAACTTTTAAATCTAAAATCAATAATGCTCAAGAGGCTCACGAAGCCATTAGAATAACAAATCCTAATATTACATCTTGTTATTCAGGAGATAAATCATTATCGTCTAATCATAATAAACTATATGATATGATAAGAAATAGGACATTGGCTTCTTTAATGAGCGATGCTTTATATACTGATATTGAAATTACATTCATATCGTCATTAAAAGAAAATAATGAATATGTATTTTCTGCTACTAAATCCTTTATGATTTTTGAAGGATTTAAAATTATATATGGTGAAAAAACTGAAGATTATGAAAACTATGTAAAAATGCTCGATGATAAATCTTGTTATTCTTATGAATATAAATCAAATGGATTAATTGATAATATTCCGTCATTATACAATGAAGTACAATTAATTAAACAATTGGAGAAAGAAGGGATCGGGAGACCATCGACATATGCCTCAATTATAGATAAATTATTAGAAAAAAAATATATAGAAATTGGTAAAAATCCTCAACATGAATATAATATTGTATGTTTCCTTAAAAAATATAAAGATGAAGAAATTATCATTGAAAATAAAAAGATAAACTTAGGAGGTAGTAGTAAAGACTTATTAATACCTACTGAACTTGGAATAAATGTAATTAAATATATATATGATGTTATGCCTTATCTATGCGATTTAAAATTTACATCGAAGATGGAAAATGATCTTGATGATATTATCAATATGAAAAATGATAAAAAAAAAATATTAGATGATATATATTCTAAAATATCTAAATCTCTTAAAGATATTCAACTAACACCGTGTGTTTCTAAAAGTAAAATAGAATATAGGGATGGATTTATAACAACACGATACGGTCACTGTTATTATAATAAAAGTAGTAATACATATACAAATATAGAATCTTATCTAAAATGGAAAAATAAAAATTTTGATGAATTAAATGAAGGAGATTTAGCATTTATATCATCATTACCAAAAGATGTAAATCATTTAGGAAAACCTTTTAAATTACATTTAGGGCGATATGGTCTATATCTAAAAGATGATAATAATATTAATCATAAAATAGAAAAAAAATTATGGGGTTCTTTTATGTAATAGTTTAATCATATGGAGAAAACCATTTTTTACCATTGACATACCAGTCTTTAATATATTTATCTTCGAAATTAGGATGTACTATATTATTATGATGATCTATATCTACACAATTTGATATGTATTTATTACATTTTTTACATAACCAACAATTATCTTCTTTATTATACATCCCTATTTTTTACTCTTTAATAATTTACTTAGATTTTTATTTAGATTATGTAACTCATATGAAATGTTCGACATTGATGTCGCTATAGTTACCCCATATTCATCTACAAAAAATGTATTAAGCATATTATATAATTTTTCACTTGTCAATATATCCAAATCCTTAATATCTTCTTCATCATCATCATCGTCGTCTTCGTCTTCTTCATCATCATCGTCTTCTTCATCATCGTCTTCTTCATCATCGTCATCATCGTCTTCTTCGTCTTCGTCATCGTCTTCGTCATCTTCATCTTCGTCTTCGTCATCTTCATCTTCGTCATCGTCATCATCGTCTTCGTCATCTTTGCGGCATTTTTTTAGTTTTTTATTCTCAGAATCTTCGCAACTATTATCAGTATCTTCATCGGTTTCTTCTTTGATTTCGCAACAATCGCTAATATCTTTATTTACGGCAACATTTTCGGAATCATCTGAAATTTTACATTCCTTTATAATCCCTTTTTTTGCTTTCTTCTTTTTTTTATCACTTTTATTCATTTTATTCATGCTGTTAATAAATGACATAAAATCCATATTGTTTATATTTAAACCTTCCATATTGTATAAATAATAATACAATATTATTTCTTATATATATTTATAAAGTTTGTTTTTATTAAGATATAATAGAATATAATGAAAGAAATAATTTATTCAGTAAGTTTATTATTTGGTATACTTATATTATTATTAATTATAATATATTATGATACACTAAAAAATAATATTATAAATGGTAATTACACTTTAATAGAAAAATACGAAGATTGTGATAATGAGAACGATAATGATAATGTTAGTATTAAAGAAAATAATAACAAACTAAATATTATTATGACAAGCGATGATATTAAAGAAGATGATAATTATAAACATATTATATATGAAAATGATATAGTTGATAAATATAAAATATCGAGTTTTTTAAATTCATCATCGTTGAAAATGTTAATATCTTCTTATGAAACGCGCGATAATGTTGAGAAAATACAACATTTTCAATGGATTATGGATACAGATAATGCCAATAATATTAATAAAGATATTGTTGTATCTATAGATAATAAACCTAAAATATATAGATATCCTTTTAATCCTACGGTATATGGTTATAATATCAAAGATATTACTGTAGAAATTAATAATACAAAAGATAATATTATAATTAATGATTTGGCAGTATTTTTTAATTTAAAACTTAATGATATTAAAAGTAATACAGGTATAGGACAATTAATATGTATAAATAACTATGATTATCAAAATATATTCGTAAATATAGTTGAAAATAATAGAAAAATAAATTGTGGTGAAGTTATAAATGTTAATGATAATTATGGATCATTGCAAAATCTTGATGAAATCTATAATAATAATTATATGAATATTAAAAAAACTTATGATATTGTATTAGATATTAATTCTAATAAATATTATATTAAAGATATTGGTGAAGATATTCTAAAAGAGCCTTCGGTATTATTAGCATTAATAATAAATAAAGATACTATTCATTTTCATATTAATACTAATATGATAGAATTTAAAAGATTAGATGACAAGTTTATTATTATCGATTATCCAATATATATTAATAAAAATAAAGAATGTGATATAACATTATATAGTTCTGCGATGATTATAAATAATAATAATATACACAACGAGTTAGAGAAATATAATCTATATAATAAATATAATTTACATAGTAAAATCAATATATAAGCAATTATATAATTATATATATTAAATATGACAAAATCCGCAATATTAATACTTACACAAAATACTATAGAACGTAAAATATATCTAAAAACATCACTGTATTTTTTATTTAGAAACTTTAATGCCAGATTTAAATATCCTGTTATTATTCTACATGAAGGCGATTATGATATTGATTCTATTAATGAAATAACTACATCTATTAGAAAAGACTGTAGATATTTAATTGATTTTGTTAAAATAGATGATGTGGATTTTCATGTACCAGATTATATAGATATTAATAAAATGAATAAATGTATAGAGGCGACACCGGTGCCTTATTGGAGAAATAAAAACTATAGATTAATGTGTAATTTTTGGATTAATAATTTCATTAAATATTGTGATAAGTATGATTATATAATGCGTATCGACGATGATAGTATTATAGAAGAACCTATAAATACTGATATATTTAAAATGATAGAAGAAAAAGATCATAATTATATGTCAAATCTTATACATGTTGATTGTAGTATATGTAATTATGGGATGAAGGAATTCTTTGAAAAGATAATGCCTGATAAATTAGACAAAATATCAGAGTTATTTATGGAGCATTCATTGGATAGTAATAATCCACATTTTGCTCTATTTAAAAAATTATATTATGCCTTAAATGACAAGGAATATGAAGGCAATAGCGTAAATATGGCTATGCCCGTAATGTATTATAATAATTTCTTTGTTACTAAAACTTCTATATGGAAAACGCCAGAAATTAAAGAAATTATTAAAAGTATTAATGAAAGCGGTAATATATTTTATTGTCGCTGGGGAGATGCTCCTCTCCAAACAATTATTATGAAACTCTATGATAATAATAAGATGACAAAATTAGATTTCAAATATAGCAAGCGACTACAAAGAGAATCTTTCAAAGATAATGAAGGAATATATCATAGTTATATGCCTGGAAATTATGAAGAAAGTAGTTGCATTAGTAAAAAAAAATAGATTATATAAAAAGATTAAATTGATTATTTGTGTTCCATATTTCTTTATTAATATTATTACAATATTCTTGATTATATAGATGATCGGGATGTATAGTACTTCCATAATTAATATTAGAAAATGTTATAGGATATGTTAATATCCAAGAATTAACAGCAATATATATAACATTATCGGCCGCAGACCATTCACATTCTTTATGTGATAAATCATAGGTCATAGAATCTATAACATATTTATCTAGTAATTTCTTAGCACCTTGTCTGGAAATTAAATAATAACCTGTAGAAGGATAATCATAATCTCTTTTTTTTATTAGTTCATTATATTTTAGAAAATGTTCATTATACATCTTGATAACACTAGGGTGTCCGTTAGTATGTAATTGTAATATATCGATGGGTTCGTCAGAACATTCTTCAGCAATTTTTATATATGTGAATATTTTATCAAAATTTATCTTTTCAATTACCATATCATCTTCTACTATACAAAAATATGGGTCGCCATCTTCGTAGCCCTTTTTAATAGCCTTTAGATGCGAAATAATACAACTTAATTCTTCTTGAGTTGCTGCTATAGATTTTTCATTCCTTCTTATTTGATATTCTTTAATTGTATTTGGTGTTTCTGCTTCTATACGAATATTATCTATGTTTTTCTTATTAAACTGCTCTTCCATATACTTTCTTCTATCATAACATTTCTCTATATTAATCCAATAATGTTTCATATTTATTGTAAATATATGTTTAATATCCTTTATATATTGCGTTATTTATAATAAGTATCTTATTTACATAATTAAGGGATATATTGTAGGCAATTAAAATATTCTAGTGTCTCAATAAATATCCTGGTTCTTCTAATATATTTATAATAATTATTAAGATACCACAAATAAGAATTATAAAAATTGATTTATAGAATTATAATAAAACTTAACAATCATTTAGATATTATGATGACTATGAAAAAGGATATAGAAGAATACATAGTAATCGCTGAGTTATTAGCAAAAACAAGTAATAATAATAAAAATGAACATCTGTGTAAATATCAACAGTTTATTAAGGATAATTACTCTAAAATTAGAAAAAAGTATCCATTTCTCTCGAATAAAGATACATATCTATTTTTAGCAGAAGAATGGAATAACAGCAAGTAATATAATACGTCTTGTATATATTAGATATCATCTATGTTATCGTCGTCTGTATTATCAGTATCACACGAATCGCTAATATGAACTTGGTATGTATTATTATCTTTTGAATTATCTTCATTATCATCAACCTTATCATCAAAAATTATATGCGTATCATCGCATTTATCAGATTTATGCGAGTTCTTATAATATTGGTTAATTAATATATCTGATAATTCCTTATTATTAATTAATTGCTGTGTTTGCTCTAAATTACACTTATGAACGATGTCTACTTTATTTGATTGAAAATCCCTTTTAGACACTACAACAATATCTCCTTCTTCAATTAAAACTCGTTTATTAAACTTTCGCATATTTCCACGAATTATTCCAATTACTTCATCGCCGCTATTTGTTATAAGAGATACACGACAATTTCCTAACAATTTTTTAGATAAAGCATATTCTTCACATTCACTATTAATTACATAATTTTTCACTATATTTGTACTTTTTTTCTTATTTCTTATCGTGGTTTGATACATTATTATATATATAAATTAAATATATCTTATATATTTGTAAAAATAAAAAATATATAATATAAACCGTTCGAACACCTATAATATAACAACATACACACCTTTATCTACCCTCTATTCCTCCACTCATTTAATGCCATCTTAATAGATTTAGAATGTGATAATTCAGGGTTTGCTTTTTTGATATTTTTAGATTTGTTATGAATGAACTCTCTTAGTTTTTTATCATTTCTCAATTTGTTAAGAGCAAATCTCATACAATCCGCACGTGTGATATTGGGGTTTTTATTATGAATACTCATAGAATACTTGTTCAAAATCATACGGTCATCATAAGTAGCCATTGAGTATTATCTAGTTGATTTGGTGTTGCGTGTAGTTTCTTGGTTTTGCTGTCTGTTGTAAGAAATTCTTTTCTTGTTATGTATAAGGTGTAAATAATATCTTACATGATCAATTTTTACTATTTCTTATATTTTTAATAACAAATCTAAATCAGTAGTAATACTTATAGGCCCTGAAGGAACACAATAATAATCGTCTAAAATTAGCGGGCCTTTTGGTGCTTTTTTATATTTACGATTCATAATATTATTTTATTTGCTATCTATATCATTTTTTCATATTTAATAGAAAATATAAAAAATACTATACGATATCTCTTCGTATATAACTATTATTATTTATAGAGATAACAAATTATGTTCTAGAAGTAGCGTTTTCATATAAAACTCTTGTACTATACGATGAATTATTTATATAATCTATGTTTTCACTTTGGATAGGCAATGTTATTAAACAGTCTTTAATAGAACTAATAAAATTATTATAAATATCTATGTTTTTGTTAAGAGGAAATGATATAGTAGATTCTGTAATATCGCGAATAATATATGTATAAATATTTATATTAGGTGTTCTATTTTTTTCTAATTTTATATATTTTATTTTTGTATAATTTTTATAAGAAAATCCTAATTCTTTTAAGTAATCTATAAACTCCTTTATATCATCACAAGACAATTCGTTATCATTCTTACATAAAAATTCAAGATATGTAAATTTATATTTATAATTAAATTGATTATCTTTAATTATAGTTTCTTGATATACGATAATTATTTTGTGAATATAATTATATCGCCTTCTTATATCCTCAATAATTATATTAGAGGGATTTTTATTTCGCGGTCTTCTCTTGTTATGTTTTATATATTTATTATTTAATTCTAAATAACACCCAACAACAGGATGTTTTGGATGATAAGGAAGTTTTTCTATATTATTAGGTTTTTTTTCAATACACTCTATATTACATAAAATCTTAATCTTGTAATTATAATTTATCATATTATGTATTATGTATTATGTATTATTTATATTGTTTATATAATAGTATTTTACTTTATATTCATACTGATGAATAATTATTTACAATTATTAAGCACTGATTTGATTTGTACTGTTTTAGATAAAGTCGCAGATTTATATGAAGGAGATATTTCACGTATAGAGAAAAAAATAAATAGAATTCAAAATAAAATAGGGCTGTATCATAATAATAAGCGGTTATACAGAATATGGTTTCGTTTTTATGGATAGTATTTATAGAAGTTGCGAAAATAATACCCAGAAAGCCAAGAAAACCGTTTTATATATCTTTTCAACTATAATAATATTATAAATTTCCATATCAGTAGTATCAATATCTCTAAGTTCCATAATAATTTTATAGAATTATTTATTACTCAATATATATAACATATCATTTTTATATATTTAAAAATATATTTACTATACTGTGAGATTTTTACAAATATTTAATAATTCAGTCATATATTTATATCTACTATTGGGATTTCTACGAATTCTAAGAGTTCTAAAAATTGGCTGTATTCTTTCAAGAGATGTAAAAGTATATATAATAATATCTACGTGCTCGTATCTTATTATAGATTCATCAAAATAATTTATTATTTTTACATATCTTATCTTTGTATTATCAATAGATGAGAAACCAATTTTCTTTAATACTTCAATAAAATCTATGAATTCTTCAGAACTTAAATCACTTTCACTTTCACAATAAAATTCTAATGTTTTTCTTGTAAAATTATTTAATTTTTTATGAATAATTTTAATGCTCTTAATATATGGAAAAATACATAATATATATCCAAGAGTTAAATCAGGAGGACACTGAGAAACCTTTCTTCTATATCGCGTTTTCTTTTTACCAAGCCTTATATTTCTACCATTAAAAGATAAATTAGTTATATGAGTGCAGTCTATTTTTATTATATATTTAACCATTAATTATAATATATTATATTAGCATTTTTTTATATAATATACTAGAACTATAATCATATTTATTAGGTTTTATAAAAATAACTAGAATATTTTGAGTACATAACTTTGTTTTTTTAGAAATTTCTAGAAAACTTTTGAAATATTAGAAAATAAAAAGTTATGTACTCAAAATTTATTTAAGTAATTTTTTATAAATGTTTAGGATTAAAAACTCTAACATTAACTTTATCTATTTAATATGTAAATATTGTATGATAGATACGTTGCGAACGATAACCATAGTATATAAGGGACGAGAGCGACCATAGCAAATATACTTGTATATTCGTAATAATTGCTTTGTATCATAAATTGTATTAAAGTTAATATGACAAATATTAAACTCATAATGATTATTACCAGACCGTTGAATAGTCCGTTTTCTCCAAAAAACACAGGGATATATAAAAAGTTAAATATTAAAGCCAATGTAGGTATTATCCAATATTGTAAATCCTTATAATATACTACAGAAGCACATTTAGAAATACTATCAGGAATACATTTAGAATCATATAGAGCATAACTGTATATTCCACCAATTAGAAGATATAATATAGGCCATACTATACCAAATACATAATTTGGTGGATTATATTCTGGCTTCTTCAAATTTTTATATTTATCTTCTCCCCATTTTTTACCATATATCCCTCCAATAGTCATGCCAATTATTAAGGGCGTAAATATTATAATAAATCGTATTACAGTAAATAAAATATCCACACTCGAATTATCTTCAAAACATATATTATTACCTAAACAACTTTTAGTTTTTCTCAACATATCTCTATATTTACAAATATTATTTTACTTTCTCTATAATAATATAGAGTATTACATAATATGCCAAATAAAGAACCCGCTAAACCTAAAACTACTGTTAATAATATGTTAAATACTTTTTTGATAATTAATAAGGCAGTACAAGATTTGCAAAACTGTCTAAATAAAAACTGTAAATATGAAAAAGAAAATATGATGAAAAATGAATATTCTATTCGTGCTATGAATTTATCTCAAGAATTATTAAATAATAAAATATCTATGGCAGTATTCGTAAAAGAAGAGAAAGAATTGAATAAAAAAATACTCAAATGTAAAGAAAATAAAGCATTAATTAAATGTCAACTTAATAAATGTTATGACGAAACAACACATGGTCTTAATATTTCTATTGACAAACTTCTTGAGTTCTCTCCTAAGGATTCTATGGGTTATAAATTTGCTATCGAATATAATAAAAATATACGTAATAAAAAACTAACAGAAAAAATGATAAAATATATAAATATAAAAATGAAAGCAGTTAATGAGGAAAATCTAAAAATTTTACAAGACATTAAAACAAATAATCAAAAAAAGTAAGTATAGTATATTTTGACTATCAATAATAAAAAAATGACACATATATATTAGTTATTTAACATAAATTAATAATGGATATCTCTAAACATTTTAAGTATTTTTATGATCTTAATGAAGATTTACAAACCCTTATCTTATCTAAAATAAGGAATCCTATTAACAAAGATTTAGAAGCCGATATAATTGATTATAAGGATGTCAAAGAGACTATTATAGCCGAATACGAAAAGATGGGATATGATTACGATATTGATGGAATGTTTTATATATATTATCAAATTGAAAACGATTTAATCAGATTCTTTAATGACGATGTCGCTACTATGGATTTAATAACCGAAAATAATATTAAAAAATTAGAGAGGATTCTATCTATCAAAAATAAAAAAAATGCTATCGATAGTTTAATGAATGCTAAGGATAATTTAAATGTTATTTCGCGTATTAATATTCTTATAGGAGCACTTACACGCAAAGAACGCGAACAATTCCTAAAAATATTCCCATATTCTCCAATATAATTATTATATTCATCTGTAATGATTTATAATATTATCGTGTTGTTATTTTTACTGATGTCTTTTATTAGTTTTTCAAGTTCTTCAATGTCTTCTGTGGTTGCTTCGGTATCCTTGTTATTTGAGAGATACACGATATTATCAAAATATTCCAA
>Ga0049080_10000160_pt1 | contig 21776 bp, 25 predicted proteins | sample GreLakmeER15MSRF_FD_66716 | JGI IMG/M metagenome (GOLD analysis project Ga0049080, IMG submission 66716) | Freshwater lentic microbial communities from great Laurentian Lakes, MI, USA - Great Lakes metaG ER15MSRF | ecosystem: Environmental > Aquatic > Freshwater > Lake | place: Great Lakes... | reverse complement strand
TTCCGCCTCTTTCTTTTCATCAAAAGTATATCCTTGAGTAGATGGCTCAGTACCAATCCCAGCAGCCTTAGCATCGGCTCTTTTCATTATTTCCTGCTCTTCTGGAGTAGCCTGAACTCTTCTTTTTTTCGACATGATTAACCTTCTTGATTTTGAGAAGAACCTAATTTCTTTTTCAACATTTCATTTTCTTTGCTTAATTTACCAGCTCCTAATGTGGCTAATAAATTCTGTGAACCAGCTTGCACTTGTTGTTCAGCTTGAGCTGACTTTCTAGCTGATTTCAATAAAGCTAAATCTCTTCCTACATCAGCCATCTTAGTTCCTAAAGCAGTTTCAGCTTCAGCCGCTTGTGCAACTTGCTGACCATATTGATCAGAAATATTTTTTTGACCTTGAGTAAACAATTGAGAAAATATACCAGTATTTACAGGGCCTCCAGCTCTAAATGAATTTTGACCAAATTGCTTAACCATTTGCTTTAATGAAGCTCTATCTCCAGTAGCAGCAGTTCCAGTTTGTAAAGCTATTCTTCTTCTTCGAGCAGTATTAAACAACTGTCTTTCCATTACGCTTTCAGTCGGTGGAAGCATAGCATCTGCTTTTTTCCTGTTAATTGCTCCAGCTATCATTTGTCCAGCGGCAAATCCAGCTTGAGCGATATTGCCTGGTCCGCCAGCTTTACTAACTAATCCAGATATAATTTGTCCAGCCATAATATATTATTTTTTCAAATTTAACAATTATTTCAATGCTTTGTATTGTACTCCCGTGCTAGTTACTAAAAACTCTTCGTTAGTACTACTTAAAATTTTAAATATCAGTATCCTTCCTTGATTTCTATAATGCGGAGGTATTACTGAACGTGGTATATAACATTCATATCCAAAGTAGTCTTTAATGCTTAATGGAACGGCCACAGCATCAACAACAGAATCAAATGTATCAGTTTTATAATCACTAAATGATTTGTAGAAATAAATCTGCTCTGGCTTACTATTAGAATTAACTCTTATTCGAATGAACTCTTTATCGGCAATAATTACAGCATCAGATAACCCTGTTAAATAACAAGACATATCATCTCCATTTATTTGATTTCCAATTCCAAGTTCAAATGTTCCATTAAAATCATTCTGATTCTTCATTCCGAAAAAATGATTCTTATAATATAAATACTTATCATAGTTATAAGTACTTTGACATTGTAGTGAAGCCTGTTGAGTTCCAAATATTAATGTATTAAATTCAGACTCTTCTCCTAATGTCATTACATTCATTACATATTCTTTAGTAAGAACATTAAAGCCTCCACTTAATCTAGATTGATAACCTGACCCTATTAAACTATTGAATCTTCTATTTAGTAATTCAAAAAATCCAGTTCTAGATATATCTGTAAGTTGATTATCTCCAAATGTATAAGCAGCAATTCCATTACAGAAAAATAAAACATTTGAATATTCAGCCCAACTCCTCCAAGTTTGATCATTCATTCCAATAGTCTTGTCAATCCATAGTTGATTAAGAATACCTCCAGCATCAGATCCTACAGTCGCTAACTCATTAGCATTTATTTCACTTACAATTCTTTTATCAACTAATAATAAGCAAACTCCACTATCCGTTAAAGCATATAAATTATTTCCCTTATCAGAAGATAAAGCACTCCAGGCAAATTTAATCTCTCCAGTATCATCTGAAATATCAAAATAAGAACTAGATAGAAATGTTTTTATAGATGGGGTATCTTGAGCGTTAGGAGGTCTTTCTAATGACCATATGATTCGAGTACAAAAATCTATCTCTTCTTTAAATCCAACAATAGGAACGCTTGTAAGTAACTCAGTAGTTTGACTTTTTGAATAATCAATATTTACTTGTGGAGAAAATCGAAATCCACCATATATCCATAAATTCCATTCAAATCCATAATCATCATAATATTGAGTTGATAAGTTATTATCTGATTCAAATGTAGCTCTATCTAATGGATTATTATTATTCCATTTATAAGGTCTTGGAATATAATTTATTAATGGGAAAAATTGATCACTAACAGCTTTATCTGGGGATTCATTGTTAAATGCAAAAGATAAATTAATTCTTGTTTCAGCAGTCCAAATTGTGATAAGCTGTCTTATTTTAGCGGCTTCTAATTTGTTGTTATTGCAAAATTGGAACCCATATCCAAAATCATAATTCCATGGATCTGTCTTTTCCCAAATAGGATATGTACCCGTGAAGCTATAAGATTTTAAAGGGAATGGAGAGTTCATTTTAAAATCATTTGCACCATCTTTAGGGTCTCCATCCTTATTATATTCATTATCTAGTACAGCCCAAATAGATTCATTGACATAAGTATCTCCTCCAAACACTCTTACAGGTATTCTATTGTCATATTTGACATATATCTTTGATCCATCACTAGGAACAGTAAACGCAGTATATAAAGGAGTTTCATTAAAGTTCAATGTAAATATTTGACAAACATTATCAATATCTCCACTAGATTGAGTACTCGTATAAATACCATATATGTCAAATCCATCAGTTATAACCGCATCATTATAAACTCCAAATGTATCTAATGCAGTTAAAATAGTTGTAATAGTAGGAGCTGATTCAAACTGAACATTCATCCATCTCCTCTCTATTTCATCAGGCCCCAACACATAAACAAACCTTTTTAATAATCCATAAGTAGATAATCCATTTACTTGCCCTGTAATCTGAGGAATACAATCTTCCCATCGTTCAGATACAAGCGTAGCAGTTTGCCCATTTGCACCATTAGACTCTAGAACAAGAGATTGAAATTTAATATAATTACCAGTGTATTTATATTCGGTAGTTAGTCCTGGATTGATATTAACATCTTTAACTAAATTAATAACATACATTGGCTCCCTCCACTCCATAACTCCATCTTCAGTTGCATTGTTGTTCAAATTTGCACCTGCAAAAAGACCAAATTGATTATAAACATTTTCGGTTAATTGTATCCTAAAATATGTTTGCCTAGTTGAATTTGTAGTTACATCAGCTACATCAAGGATTGTAAACTCATGATTGCCATTTCCATTCGAAGGAAACTCTGGCCCATCTGGAAATATTGAATTAGTATATCTTCCATAAGCAGGGTATCTATTTTGTTGCGAAGGATCATGAACTAAATCATCAGTAAGCCCAGAATAATTACCTAATATTGGATTTATTTGCTGTGTTGTGTCCTCGCTATATTTATCTCTTATAACTCTTGCATAAGTAATAATATCTGTTCCAAATCTTGTTTGGTCTAATTCGGGTTTTCTTGTATTATAAACTTCAGAAAAATAGCCTAATGGAGATACACATTGAATTTTGTATCCAGCTCCAGCATTATTAATCAAATCCTCAGCAATCTCTGGAGTAAGTAATTCTAAGTCAGGAAAATAAGCCCAAAATGCATCTCTTTCTTTTACTGTTGTTATACCTAATCCAGCGTCTATCGAAGATATTGAATAAAATCCTAATCCTTGAGCTACTACTCTTTTAGCTGGTTCCGTTTGAACAACAGAGAATCCATCAGCCCAACTAGGATAAGCATCAATTCCTTTTAAAGCAAATCCTTGAGCATAGTAATTAGGCCCAAAAGCAGGAGGAGTATATGGATAATAAAAAGCGCCAGCACTTTCTGAAGCAAGAGCAACAGAAGGATTAACATATTTATTCAAATCACTTAGAATATCATTTTGAGATGTTGGATTTAAAGCTTCATAAGGATCTCCTTCTTTATAATTATATTCTAAGCCAGCGGATTTAGATACAGCATCTTCTAAGTCAAATACTTCGTGAGTCCAAGATACATCTCCATCTGTATTAGCGGCTCTTACAACTCCTTTATAGGATAAATCATAAGCATCACTATTTTCTATTAATTCTTCTCTTCTTTCTGGAAATTGAAAATTATTAAAATTAGGAACTTCAGTAGCATAAGAAGCATTATTATTTTTATCAAATAACACAACTCCAAAACCAGTTCTTTCACCACGCATATTACTTTTATGCATAGCGGCATTATAAACGTGCTTATGACCAGGCTTACCTAAGCTTTCAATAGTTTCAAATCCAGCATTATTTTCATCTACAAAAGTTACTTCTCCAGAAAGATCTTTTGATTGATATCTAATATTCATTAAATATAACTTCTGATTGAAATATCTTACCGATTTAGATCTTAGTACAGCTGACATATTCGAAGATTGCTCTTCTAATGTTAATATAACAGCTCCAGCAAAATTAGCTTCAGCTCTATCGAATACATTTAAAACAACCATTCCATCATTAATAGGAATTGTTGCTATAATTTCAGATACAGGAGGGTTAAAAAGTGGATCACCAGCATACCAAGAGTCTCTACGAACCTCAATAGATGCAAATCCTACATTATTTTCAGATCTAAATCGAACATGATTTCCATAAATAGTTGTAGATGTTACATCTGGATAACTTGAAAATGTTTGCTGATGCGGATATGAATTTAAAGTCGCACTACTATTTTTCCTTACAACAGGTATTAATTCTGTAATAGGAGAAAAAGCAGTTCTTTCACCTTGAGCATCTACCATTCGATACGAGTAAGAATAACTACCTACACATAATCCAGAAGTTCCAATAACAAAATCATATCCCGCAGATCCTATATCTTGCTTTATAAAAGCTGGCTTATGAAGAATAGCAGATACATTAACAGTATATGCTAGTATATTAAATGCAGAAAAATACTTCTCAGTACAAGGAAATTCATCTATCATAGCTGAATTCTCCATTAAATCTTTAATAGAGAAAACCATTGGAGGAGTATTATTATTTGTTACATAGATCTCCCCACCTATACAACTTTCATTTTTATCGTATTGTAATGGGTGAAGTACATCTATTGGAAAGTCCTCACTATACAATACAATCTGACCATCTATACGCATAAATGGAAATTCTCCAATAACATTAGATGCCCATATCTCTACAATATGACCATTAACTTCTTGAGCCATCATACATTCATATCCAGTAAATGTCAATGTAGATGGATCTGGAGCGTTACATCTATTATCGATTAATGGAAATAAAATTTCTTCTCCTTTTATTTTTTTCTTAGCATAGTTATCTCCATCCATAGAAATACTACGCATATTCAATGCATCAACATGTTCTCCTTCTTCGGAATTACCAAGAACTTCTTTATTAGAATCTGAATTTATTCCTTTCTGGTAAGTCTTTATATCTTGCGGATGATGTTGCTGTTTCATTTATTTTTATTAAATGGAAATCTTTTATTTAAAGTATCTTGTCTTTCAGAGCAGCCACAATCTTCTTGACCAGCTACCTTAGCTACAAATTTAGCAACTTTATCCATAGTAGTTAATTTAGCTACTTTAGCTATGATATCTCCAAGCCCTCTAAGCTCTTGTTTTTGATTCATCACCATTTTACTTTATTAGCCCAAAAAGCTGCGCTCATTTTTCCTTTAGCTATGTTTTTAGCGTGTCTAGATTTAAACCTATTTCTACGACTAGCGTATGCTGCTGACTCTCCTTCTTTTTTCGGAGATCCTTTTACCCCTTGTTGACCAAATCTAATTATTTTCTCTACACCATTAGAACATGCTTTCACTACGTGAGATTTTTTAGGATGGTCAGGCGTGCTTCTAGGCGAGTTGCATTTCATCAACTCTTTCTTAAGTTGTTTAGGCATTTTCTTTATTTTTAAATTCTGTCATGTAAAGATAATCAGTTTCGTAATTACTTTTGTTTTCAATAGAATACACGTTCATATCAATTTTATATCCAGGATTCTTTTCTATCCTGTCAAATGTCCAAGCATTATCCATCCATATTATTCTGTTATTAGGATAAATAAAGTAATTTCCGTTATCCATTTTGAATACGTGTCCGCACTTATGCTCTGGGGTTTCAGAGAAATTAGTATCTAATATATTTCTATTTTCGTGACTCCAATCTAAAGTAAATAGATATGCTCCTTTTCTTTTAACGCCTGTAATAGATATTAAATCAGCACTTAATCCAGATAATCTTTCTCTTATTTGAACATCAATATAAGATGAAAAACAATCCCAATATATATGTTCTGACAATGGAAGCTTTTCAGCATCTTTTTTCCAAACAAAAGCGTGAATAGGTCTTCTAGTCCAATTAACACCATTCTCTAAAAAAGCCTCAAACAATGGAACTCTTTTTTGGATTGATGCAACAGAATGAACGTCAGCTAAAGTAAAATCACCAAGACCTTTTTCATGGTTGAATATAAACTCATTTCTTATGTAACAAGTTATTGTTGGTATGTTAGCATTTAAAAATGACATTTACCTATATTTAGAAGTTTTCTCTTTTATCTTTTTAGGCTGAGCTACAAATTGTTTACCCATGGCCTTACCAATTCTTTTTGCTCTTGTTGTTGCTGCATATTCTTGTGGTGTTAATGCTTCTCTTGCTGCTTTAGGTAAATATCTTTCTCCAGTTTCAGAACTCTTCTTTCCGCTTTTAGTTCCCCATTTCTCCTTAGTCCATTTAGATAAACTATTAGAAGAAGACTTAGCTCCTGAATAACCACCACCTGCTTTCTTATATCTAGCTACTGCAAGCTGAGCTTTTCTAGCAGACCATTGACCAGGGTTTCCACCCTTGCCTCCTGATTTAACAGAAGAAACAATTCGACTCCATAGTTCAGGATTCTTTTTCTTAGCTACACTCATCACTTATGATACATAGAACTAATATACTCGTTCATTGAATCCTTTTGTTTAGAATCCATAGATTTGATACGCTTCCTAGCTTTATTCCAGCTTCCATTTACCAAGTCATTTAGCTTAGAATAAGCATCAGACCATAATGGTCTATAAGTTCTTGGATCTCTTGACTTCATAGCGTTATAGAACTTCTCCTCAATATAATCAACAACAGCTCTTTCAAAGAATCTTGGTATGGTTGGTAGATCACCATTTTCAACTCCCATTCCATTATATACTACTCTTAAATAAGGAAACGCACTCGTTTCTTTACTTAGCATAATCAATCCATTTTGAACATTATAGTAAAACTTCGGGCCATAATATCCTTGCATATTACCCGTATAGGTTCTTTGGTTAGGTTGATAAATATCTCCTCCATTACTTCCATCATCTTTTACCTGAGCAGTATAGCCACTTCCATCATGAGTATTATTGAATAATCTCTTCCAGTAAATAACTTGACTTCTTTGAGGATTACATAATGTTCCATTATATCCATAAATCTCACGAATGTTAAATACATTCTTAGGCATTAGATGTTGATGATTAGTAGGCATATTAACATCTTCTTGAATAGTTAACCAGAAAGTATCAAATGATAATTCTTGCATAGCATCTTGAATACGAGATATATACCACCCTTTTGGGAATCCTTTCTTATAGTCAGTATCATTTATTGTTGCTGTAATTTCAGCAAGTAAATGGTCGACAGATACAAAATCATTAGATGTCATTATTCTTGTTGTTGTTGAGTTTGTGGAAGATTAACAGCTCTATTTGCGTACATTGAAGAATTTAATTCAGCATCATCTGCTCCATCATTTACACTTTCTTTAGGCATTAACATAATGAATTTACCTAATTGTAATACCTGCATTATTAAATCTTGAATCATTTCATCTGGAATAGGAATCTCTTCATCTATATTACATAGCTTTTTAGGGTCTAAGCTAGATCGAATAGCAATTTCCACATCTTTAACTGGAGCACATTCAATACCTAATAAATAAACTCGATTTACTCCTGATCCATTTACTTCGTGTCCTATACGATAGAAATAAGGATTCTTAGAACTTGGTCTAGTGTATTCATCACCATATAAATTTTGAACACTACCAATATTTACTGGCTGAAACCATACTTGAGCAAAAACAGGGCCTTCACATTTGCAAGTTTCTTCGTTATATGTTATATAGATTATACCAGAATTATTTGGTAAATCCATTACTTGATTCGGTAAGTCAAGATATTTTCTTCCTTTAGCATCTATATTAACAGGAATACTATCAAATGTAGAAGTAAATAAATCTGAATTAGTAGCAATTACTTGCTGTATCCTAATTCTGTTAGCAACAACCATTACCCAATAAAGAACTTGATTGAATGTAAAATCAGCATCATCAAATGTTGCGTTAAAATTCTTCTGTAAATCGTAAACTACATATCTATAAGTCATCTTACAATACAGTTAATAATTGTTGAATATCTTGTGAAGTGACACCATAAATATTTGTCTGGTCTCCTTGCTTATATGCGATGTAATTAAGTGCTTTATCAAATAATAATTGAAATACAGAATGAGGGAAATTAATCTCATCTGCTAAATTTACTATTTGAGTTGGTTTTTTAGCCCAAAATATAGTTACCTCCTCATTAGGAGATGATGGTCTTATTTCTAATTCTTGGGTTAAATAAGAAGTAGAATAACCTTGATAATTAATTGGAGTTAAATAAGCATACAGTTTTAATGTATCGCATATCTGATCTCCTTGATAGCCAGCCTCAAATGGGTTGTCATAGTTAACAGACCACTGTTCTAGGTTTAAACGCTTACATGACAACTGAGAAGAAACATGTAGCTTATTTGGTAAGTAATAACTTCTTCCATTATCTGAAGTAACTGGAACAGGAACGCCTGTAATTGATTTTGTAGTTGGCTTTGGATAAACTGCTAATATAGACCATGCTTCGCTTGGAAATACAGTTAGAGAGACTCTTGAGGTGTCGCTTGTTCGAAACACCCCAGAGCTTGATAATTCTCTAAAAAATTCTTCACCTATTTTATCTTGACCATACGCAGTGTTAACTACTGATGTTAACCATTTAATAGAAGCATTGATTGCTGGTATAATATCTAAATCATCTCTATAATGATCTGAATTTTCAGCATCTAAAGCAAATCTTATTTGGTTTCGTAATTCCTGCGCTGTAAACATAATTAAGCAATTGTTTTTTCAATAATACTTCTATCAGTGCCTTTATCAATTGTAGCTTTTCTAAGCCCTCCATATAATAAACGCTCTTGTTGAGCAATAGATCTTTTAGCTGTTGTTTCAACTAACTCTCTACGCATTTTTTCTGGACTTTGACTTACTGATATACCTTCTTGTTTTGCTCTTGCAATAACTTGCATATCAGATAACTTACCAATTGATTGCTGTGCCTCTACCATTTTTTGAGCCCAAGTAGAATCAATATTCATAGCTGATTCCATGTTTTCATAAAATGCGATGCCATATTGTGTATGACTTCTTAAATAATCAACAAGAGATTTTGACTGAATTTTAACAGAAGAAACAGAAATGATTTGAGTTTCTTTTCCACTTTTTCTTTTTGATCTAATCAAAGGTTTAAATTTAACAGCTCCATGTGGTGGCTCCGTATCTATTCCTCTTTTTTTATCTCCATGAATCGAGAAGTTAAATGAAAATGCAAAGAATACAACTGGTACATCTAACCAATCATCTTCTAAATCAGATACATATTCTAAATCATCATCAAGTTCTTTTTTAGCATTAGCTGTTCTTAACTTATTGATTTGATTAGTAAATTTATCCTCCATGTCTTTCATCATTTTTTGAACAAATGATAATGGAATAGAATCTTCTTTTACTTCTTCCTTAACTTCTTCCTTAACTTCAAATGAAATTTCACTCTCATGTGCGATAGACCCTCCAAATACTGTTTCTTCAGCTTGAGGCATAACGTCTTTATTTTCTTTTTTAATTGCCATTTTATATAAATTTAATGATTAAATAAAAGGGGAGATTTTACCCTCCCCTGTTATATTATAGATAATTAATTAATATCTAACCAAGCACAAGCAAGTGGGTTATGGAATTTAACTCCCATGTTGCAATCAACCCAGATATCACCATAACGCTTAGGAACTCCATCCTCTAATTTAAGAGTATCTCCAGAACGCTCACCCCATAATTGTGTTCTCTTGATGTTTTTCATATCAAGCAATACAATACGGCTAGAGAATGCTCCAGGGAAAGATGCAGCATCTTCAAAACGCTTAAATGGCACAAGAACGATTCTAGAAGAACCTAAGTTAACTTCTTTAAGGTTCAATAATGCGATATCGTCATTTGGAGCGTAACGAGTCAATTCTTCTTTATAAGCTAAAGATAGAGCACGGTGAACTCGTGGAGTCATAAATGCCATACGAGCTTGACCATAGTCACCATATTCAGAAGACAATACCATATCTTCAAATGCATCAACCAATGTAGCGCTATTAGCTAAAGCATTAGGAGATCCAGCTTCCAACATAGATGTAAATACACCACCAGTTGTTTTTGCAGGAGTACCATTAGCTGTAATAACTTCACCTTTTTGTCCTGTCCAAAATGCATTAGATAAGTCAATTCTGTGTTGGTTAAACATAGCTGTTCTTTCCATTTCTAAGAAGTTAGAAGTAGTACCCATGTTTTTCAACTTGTGTAATTCAACTTCAGAATAACGGATAGCTTTGTTAAACAATTGAATGTAGTTGTTACGCTCAATTGTAGAAGCACGGAAGTATTGTGCAAAACCATCTGAACCATCATGGTCAACAGAAGATACGTTAGCTAATACATCGTCAGGAGAAACCGCTGGTAAAGTATCACCATTGTAAGGAGATACAGTAATTGTTAACAACGTAGTGTCAACATTAGTAACACTACCTTTTTGTCCATTAGGATAAGAGATAATTGTGTTAGTTGAAATGTTGTCAGTAGAAGCAACAGAAATAGTTTGAGTAGCTGGAAAAGATACAGCAGCAGAAGAAGCAGTAGCTACAAGTGGCTCTCTTTGATATCCCATCTCTTGATAGAAAAACTCATCAGAGTTAACTTGCTCAGCTGAAACCATGTTCAACAATTTCAAATCCATGAACTGTTGTGGAGCAGCATCGAAGATAGCTCGGTTAGTTAATTTTTGTACTAACAACGAAATATCGTGTCCGTACAAAGAAGCGTACTCCGATCCTACGGAGTTGAAGTTCTGATTTAAGAACTTAGAACTTGGGTCATTATATAATGCCATTTTTATTTAATTTAAAGGTTTAACAAATTATGCATAAGGGTCAGGTCTAAATACTCCATTCAAGTGGCCTACCGCTTCTTTGTTTAATCCTGAACTTGATCCAGGTGATTTCAACTTTCGAAGCTGCTTAGGGCTTGAATCAACTATTTTTTGATTCGCCTCACTTTCGCCTTGTCTTTTAGCCACTGTCTTTACAGAATCCAACATTTTCTTGCCGTACACAGCATATGCTACTAATTCAGCAGCATCTTCTTTATATGTACCATCGGCATTCATAAACAAATTATCCACTTTCCCCTCAACCAAGAGAGTCCTAATCTTAGAGACTTCGGACTTACTGAAGTCAGGGTAAGCCTTACCTAGATTTTCTACGGAAAGGAGAGCTGTTTTCTTCATATTCTGAAATTCAGATTTCTGACGATCCATAAACTCCTCACGATCTTTATCTAGTGCTTGTTTGTCTTCATTGAACAATCGTTTTGTTGAACTAGCTAAAAGCTTTACTCTATTATCAAACTCGCTTTCTGATATGCTTCCATCTTCAAATTCAGATGTCAACTCATCATATTGCTCGCCAAAATAATGCTGAACAAGGCTCTCAGAATTTTGATTTTTAAAATCTCCTGAGAAGTCCAGTCTTTCTGAAGTATTAAAAGCTTTCGTATAATCTTCCCCATTTGCCCACATTTGAACCATCATACGAATGTCTTGTGGCATCGCTTGAAGATCATTGGTCAAAGCCTCATACTCTTTCTTTACTTCACTTCCTTCTTGCGCTTGTGATCTCCAAGTATCTACAGAAGAAAAGAATTTAGATGCATCATTCACACCGAACTTAGAAGAGATTAAATCAATCATCTCTTTTGGTGGTTGAAAATTCAACTTAAATTCCTTACTCTTCTTAGGCGTAGACATGATTCCAAAAATGTCATCAATGTTAGCCTCTACTTCCTCATCATCATCTTCATCTTCCTCTTCTTCCTCCTCATCACTATCATCATCTTTTTGATTTGCTTGGGAGCTTGATTGTATCAAACCATTTACCAAGTCTTTATACTCCTTAGAGTTAGCAAAGCCAGCATCCATACTTGCTAAAGCTTCAATTTGTCTTAGTTGTTCCTGCATTTCTGGCTCTAAATTCTCAACTACTGGTTGATTCATTATTTCCTGTGATGCATTCTCAACTTCTTTGTCAAAGTTGTTATCAATCATAACTATATATTTAGGTTCAAATTTAATAAATTATTGAATACCTTGATTTTTAATAATATCTCTTTCTGTTTTAGAAGCTTCTTTCAATGATATTTCATCTAGTTTCTGCTGATGTTGCAATTGCATCATTCCTACTTGCTCTTCTTTTTGTTGTTGTTGTTGCATTTGTAGTTGATCCATCATTTCCGCTTGCTGTGCTTTTCCTTGAGCCATACCTTCATTTGCAGCTTTGTCAGACATTTGCTGAGCCATTAGCTTGTCTCTATTGTATTTACGCAAAGAGTCAGCAACTAATTCTGGGCTTGCTCTATTAAATAGATTAGCAAAAGTTATCTGATCAATTAATCCAGCCTGTAATAATGTAAATAATAATTGATTTCCAGCATTTACTCCTTGTTCTGGAGACTCAGAACGCTTAATGAAGATTCTATAATCTTGCATTAAATGATCTTTAGTTATTGTTATTCTAGATAATCCCTCATCTCCAATCATGATAGACAACTTTCGTGGGTTATCATAATAAATAGCTTTACCAACTGTAGCCATGTGTTCATAGGCTTGTTTAAGTATAGATGTAAGTGCCCAATAAAATGGCTCTTGAACTAACGATCCTCTTTGTATTTGAGCTTCAATTACTCCAACTAATACATCACTTCCACCTTGAGTGCCTGTCATCGCTTCGTTTACTCCAGTTACATCTTGAATAGATTGTTGAACAGCATCAATAACTTGAAACATTTGTAGTGTTCCACTCCCTAGATTCGTTCCGTAAGTTCCAATAGCATTTTGTACTGAACCAACTCTATCTGTATCAACAAATATTGGTTTAGAAGAATTAATGTTTCTTGCAATATCTGCTTCTCCATCTCTATCGTCTACTGCTGATTTAGAAATAACAGTTCCTGTTCCACGCATATTAGACATGTGTGATTCAACAACAGATAATGTTCTATTTAAGAAACGCTGTGGATCAATTACATCATCTAATGGTGTTAATACTTCCCCTCTATCGTAGATGTATGTGTAGCATTTATATGGGAATTTAACATTTGCTGGATCATACAGATTTTTTTCTTGATATGGTAAGATTCCATACTCTAAAATAATATCTCCAGACCCGCCTCCAATTTCCTCTTGAGGTATAATAATGCAATAACGAATAAGATCAACATAGATAGTATGCTTTTTCTTACCATTCATTTCATCCTTATGTTTTTCAGTTACTGGTTCAATTAAATCTTTATCTGTGTAAGGAGAATTTTCATCATTAATCATTGTATAGTATGGATAACTATATTCATCCATTACCCAGCCATATTCTCTTCTTTCTACATCTTTCCAATACACTTCATAAACAGGAACTTTTCCACCAGGGATAGTATAAATTCCGTTTACTATTTTATGCATTGAATTTTGAGTACTGTGATTTGAGTAATTCTCAATTAACTCTCTCTCTTCTTGTGTTATTTTAGGATATTTCTCAAAAATACTTGGGGAATCCATATAATACCAATCATGCATGAATTCAGCATCAGATAAATCTGGTTTTTTAGCCGACATATCCCATCCAAAGAATAATGGATTTACTGATTCAGCTACATAGTTGTCTCCAGCTTCATAACCTTTATATATTCCTAAGCCACATAAAGCTAAGTTTCTTGTAATCTGAACCTTTAACTCATCAACATTAATCTCGTTAGCAATAAATTCAATTAGATTATTTATATCTATCTCGTAATTCTCAACAAAAGTGTTATAAAATAATTCTTCGGTTTCTAATTCAGTTTCTTCGATTGGAGCAAATTGTTTGATAATATCCTTGAAAAAAGGAAGAGAATCACCTATTTTTTGTAAGGCTTTAAGTTTTTTTAATTCTTCCTCTCTTTTATTTATTACAAAATCAGATATACATTTTGCTTTAGCGTCATAAGATAGTCTAATGGCATTTCCAACATATTGCTGAACCATTGGTTTAATTACATTCTTAGTCCATTTAAGTCGGTTACGAACATCTCCAGATTCATCTAGAAAGAAGGCTTCAATATCTTCATCAAATATCCATTGACCGTCTTGCCCTTTATAAAATGACCAGTTGATTAAGCATCTGTTTATAAATCTTCTGTAAATATAATTACTCATTGAAGACAAGCAAAACTTAGCATATTCTCTATGATAGTCCTTATCTTTTTTTGAAGTTAATTTATTAGGTCTTACTCGACCCGTGCTAAACATATAACTCATATCACCTTAGTATGTCATTAATTCCTATAAGAACCTTCTTTTTAGTTTTTCTTTCAAGAGTCTTAACTCCATAAGAAGATTCTAAAGTTTTTACCATATCAGGAAGCTCAGAATAAATCTTTACTACCAAATCTGTATATTTTTTCTTTTCATCAATATCCATTGTCGCAAGAGTACTGGAATCTAAAACAATCATATCATTTAAAATCTCAAACATATACTGGCTCATTAACTTTGCTCTAAGTCTGTACTCTGGACTAAATGATTCCATTTTTTTAATACCATCCACAATCTCATCTGAAACTTTCCCTTCAATCATTTCAATCAAATCTTTTCTTTGATCGTAAGTTTTTCCGTAAACAAGTTCTAATGCCTTATGTAATCTTTCTCTTTTATTGCTCAGTTTGTAGATAGGACTTGTTCTATTTCCTAACAACCAACAGAGTCTTAATTGCTTAGGTTGCAATAACTTAAACTCATCTATTTCAGCTAACTCTGGGTATTCAATTCTTAAATCACCATCGCCTTCTAATCCAAAAATAGTAATCTCTACTTCTTTTTTCTCCATAAAAGTAATAAAAATAAGGGTAGGTAAATTAATACCTACCCTACAAATGTAATCAAATTTTAATTAAACAGCAGGACAACCTAAGTAATCAGCTACTGGAGTATAAGCTCCACTAAGAACATTTGTCAATTTAGTAACTGTTGCAGCAGTTCCACCATCAGCAGAGTTCAAGTAAACAATAGTTTGTACTGGTCGAACAACTTGAAGACCATTTACGATGTTGTTACGAAGAAACCTTCTGAAAGTAATGATATATCGGTCGTAAGTTCCTGTAACCAAAGCAGCATTAGGAATATACTGAAGAACCTCATTAGTTGTTCCTACAGGAGAAACCCAAGCAGTAAGATCAGAAACAACTGAATTAGCAGGAGCATTGATTGTCAATGGGCCAAATCCAGCATCATTACAAGTAATTGTAACAACACCAGCTCCACTTCCAGTAGCTGTAAAATAAGCATTTACATCAGCATTGATACGATCAACTAATAAAGTCTCTAAATCAGAAAGAGCCGCAGGATTAGGTAAAGAAACTGTGTAGGTTCTTGTTTGAAAAATAGCACCTGATTCTTGACCTCCTCCGAAGAAGCTTTGCACATATGGAGCATAAACAGTCAATACATAGATTCCGTTGTTAACGATTGTAACACCAGTTAAATCTACATCAACCACGTTAGCTGTTCCAGCAGCATAAGCAGCATAGTTAAAGTTTATTAAATCAGAAGCTTTAAGCACAAGAGCATCAGCACCTGATTCATCTTTAACGGTTAATACTCCGTCAGCTAATACAACATCTGTAGCTGCTACAGGCGTGTTTAACAATAACGCTGAATCAGCATTGATTGTTGGTAATCTAAAAGTAATTGCCATAATAAATTGTTTTTAATACACTGAACTAAGTTCTGTGTGGTAGTTAGTAAAATTTAACTTCACCTCACTGTGAATCTTTGGCAAATATAGTAAAAAAATTATACGAAAATTTTTGGGTTTGGGTTTGTTTCTTTTTTTTTCTTTTCTTTTTGATTAAGTATATGTGAGTATATACGTAGTATATACGAATATATAGTTAATCTTTTCTTTCTTTCTTTTGCTTCTTTTCTTTCTTTCTTATTTTTCTTTTCTTTTTTTTTCTTTATTTAATTTTTTTCTTGCAATTTAAAAAAATGTGTTTAACTTTGTAATGCGATAGGAAGCACAAAACAAATTTATTGAACCAAAATAACTAAGCCCCCTCTTCTCCATATCCTAACGCACCGAGGGGGTTTTTTAAAATTTATGATATGGAATATTTCAAAGTTGTATGCGTAAACGATAAAGCAAGGCCATCACAATATTTTGGTGATTGGATTGAAAAAGGTGAAATCTACACTGTTATTGATGCTAAACACTTAGCTAATCAAAGAATGAGCATTGGATATAAGCTAGAGGAAGTAGACATGCCCTCTGAATCCCCGTATCAATACTTTATGGCTAATAGGTTTAGACCTTACACAGATGAAGATGCTATGCTTGAATATGCATTAGAGGAATTACTTGAGGAATCTTATGAGGAGATATTATAATGGTTGAAATATTTCAAGAATTAGATAAGTTTAATAATATCATCTTCAATGAAGAAGCACATCTATATCATTACGATAATCAAATGTGTACTTCGGTTACATCAGTTATTGGGAGATATAAAGAGCCATTTGACACTTTAAAAATTGCTACTTCTTATGCAGTAAAAAGAGGACTTAGTGTTCTTGATGTTATAGCTGAATGGGATGAAAAGAAAAATTCAGCTTGCGATAAAGGAACTCATGTGCATAAATATGCTGAATTAAAATTTGCCTGTAAAGACTATAAGGTTGACTCGGAAGAATCGTCAGCAATATTGCATAAGTGTTTTGGAATAATTGATAATTTCTATAATGACTCTAAAGGTAAATTAATTCCTATTCGCTCTGAGCTTGTAGTAGGTGATAAGAATCGCAGGTTATGTGGGATGATAGATCAATTATTCTATAATGTAAAATCTAAGGAGTTTCAGATATGGGATTATAAAACCAATAAAGCCATAAATACAAAGAATGATTATAAGAAACGGATGCTTAATGAATTATGGCATTTAGAAGAGTGTGAGTTCAATACATATTCCTTACAATTAGGTCTTTACAAAAAAATTATCGAAGAGAATACTAATATTAAGATTGGAAGTTCATATATTTGTTGGGTAAATGAGGTAAATGACTCATATAAACCTATGAAGGTAGCTGATATGGATGTTGAAATAAATAAAATTTGGTCATCATTGGATGCATGAGCACATCATCTAAATACTCAAGTAATAAATTAAAGCAAGTCATTGACAATGGCACTCAGCATTTCGTATCTAAATCATTTATAACCGCAGCATTTGATTATGATTATTATATTACAGAGTATCATTTATATTGGTATAATGAAAACAAAGGAGTATTTGAAGACATGCATAGATACCAGCAAATGTCTTTCAAACAATTAAACAGCAAAGAAAAAAAATATTTTAAATTAATTCAAGAAGATTATAGTAAAACTATAGATAACAAGTATGGCTGTATATGGGAAAATAAAAAACTAGGATTTGATAAAACCCTAGTTCATATTAAGCAGTTAAAATTTGAATTCTAATTGATAATTTTTAGGATCTTCCCAGTCTTAGAATCTACTCTAGCTAATTTCATTCTAAAGTTTGTTTCCGCAGATTGAACATATCTTGTTACAATCTGTTTATCCATTGATTCTCCCTTTATGTTTTCTGGTTCATACTTAGCATGAGCCTGACCATTTATATAAGCAAAGGTTATAGCGAATATAGCATCATCATAATCATACCTGGTGTCTGCCGCCTGGTATCTTGTTTGCCTATGACTCGTAGTAGTTCTTAAATCTTTCTCTACAAATGTTTTTAATTGCTCCCATAGCCACGGAACATCAATATTTGAAGCATAAGCATCAATCATCTCCTCAGCTTTTGCAATAATTCGTGGGGCTGTATTCGCTTTATTAGAAATACCAAACCATTTACCACCATAAGTATGAAAATACTCAGGTAATTGTGTGTTAGCAGTAAATTTTGTTTTAAAACCATGTATCTCCTGGAAATCTACATGCATATCACCAATATTATTCTCAACTAACTCCTTAACACCACCTCTTCTTTGTTGATCATAGTATAAACTTTGCAATAATACCTGTAAGTAAGTGTATTTAAACTTCTTATCCCTATGAAAAACTACAGATGCTACTGAATTTGTAAGATTATCCCATATAGCACTACACATCATAGAGTGTCCAGTCTCAGAGTTAATAGGGTCAGTTCCCTGATACCATCTATTCTTCCATACCTCATGATCTTGTGGGTGATTAATAACAACAGATGATGTAGATACATCTTCTCTTCCAGTTGTTGGAACCCATCTAGCTCCAATGATACGATGATCAGTAATTAAATCTGGAGTCGGCTGAGAATAATCCATAACTGGTTCAAAATAACCATATTCTATTGGAACATCTCTACCATATATTTCATTTAGTCGTTGATTACAGATGTGTATCGACACAAGAGTTCTTGCTTTCCGTAAGAACATGTCATCAATTGTGATCGGGTAATGTTGGTGAAACTGCACTTTAGCCACTTCTCCTTTTTTAGTTCCTTCCAATGCCATGTATGCTTTACGTTCATTGTTGATGTGCTCATCATTGACACCTCTTCTTGCGTAGGCGTTAAAAAACAGTGGGATAATTCCATATTCATAATTTTTTTCTTTCCATTGTGATAGGCACATTTTAAATTCTGCCTCAAATACAGATCCTCCTTTATCCATTTCCCCTCCAGTTCCCCAGGCGATAAACTGCTGCTGCATGGTCATCTTTTTAGTTTCTGGATTGTACTTAAATAAAGCAGGTCTTCCCTCCCTCATCATCTCACCAAAGATTTCGAATAGACCTATCTCATCAATAAATACAGCTGATGGAGATCCACCATTAATGGCATCTATCTGTGGGCTATCTACCTGGAAGCGTGAAGCACCCCCGTCATCTCTACCTTTCTTGTCTCCTTTTTTATCAAAAGACATAACTTGATCTGTCCAGTTTTTTACTTCTTGAGCCAGGTAATCAGGAATCTTTGTGTATGTCCACTTTACCTTATCTCGAAATATCTCTATGCCCTTATCTTTTGAGTGGGTAACAAATTTTATAAAGTATGATTTGTTGAGGTTTACCCTTTTCATTCCAGCAAGACACATCGTAGTGGTAAAACCAATCTGCCGTGCCTTACCAATCATCATGGAATAACCACAATCAAATAGGAATAGTAATACCATCTGAGCATCCCACGCTTGATAACGTAGCATACCATGATCAGCTTTATCCTCCTTTATCCATCCGTATTTATTACAGAAATATAAAGTGTTATCATTACATCGTTGGATTTCAAGTGAAAGAAAATCATACTGTTCTTCTTCATTATCAAAGTCAGTAATTATTGTTTCATCTTCTAGCCATTGTCTGGCTTGTTCGCAATACAGCTCGAAGTTCCTATATTTAATCTTATTCTGCCAACCACTATTTATTGAATCTACCCAATCAACAAATTCTTTTGGGTATTCAAATTCTGCGTGGTTTGGTTTCCAGTCAGATGTTTTTACAGGCTTCGAAACTCTATCGTCTTTTTCTTTAAGACGCATAAGTCTATTTTTTCTTTATTGGTTTGGCTTTCTTTTTTTTAATTTCTTCAGCCGCAGCGTAAGCCTTCTTAATCAAGATCGGGTCTATACCAGATGTTTTATTAAGCATTATCTAGGATTTATTTTTGTGTCCTTTATTTTTCTCGAGACAATATTCCCAGCTTGATTGTATCTTTCTTTCTCCACACGCTTTCCTCCTTCAGGGAAATTGTAAACTTCTTTTACTTTTTTACCTCCTTTAGATTCAATACGTTTTCCTTGAACTTCTTTACCATCAAACTCAGAAGAGATAGTATATACATTTCTTCCTGTAGTTTTGTTATAGGCATTAGCCACTAATTCTTTTAATTTTTTAGGCTTATCCATTTTTTTTGTTTTTATACTTATTAATTAAGATTTTTTCTTTTTGAAACGAGAAAGAAACTCTTCTCTAGCTTCTGTTTTCTTAGACTCACCTTTTTCGTGTTTCATTTTATCTTTCTTAGAAGAGTACTTCTCTTCAGCTTTAGAGCCACCATATTCCATGATAGCTTTCTTAAGTGCCATTCCTTTTTTCATTAGTCGCAGTATTTTTTATCCTTCGTATTCTTATACATCAACTTAAAGGGAACCTTAGAAGTTGGCGCTTCATCTTTAAGTTCAGCAGCAGCAGGTGGTCGACCTTCTACCCTTCCCTTGTCTACATAGCTTCCATTCTTTTTAGGATTAGAAGCATAATACTTATCAGTTTTCATAATGTTTTTTTCAAAGATAATAAAATTATTCTTCATTGTATTTATACTCTACTTCCATATCTCCATTAACCCTAGGCATTCTATCATACTCCCTGGCACAGTAAAATACTTTCTTAATAGTTCCCTTGTAAAAATAAATAGGGTTAACCATATAGCTCCTCCTGTTCTTCTCCATACTGAACCTAATAATATCCTTTTCACATAACTCAGAAATACTCTTCATCACATAACGCATACTCATATCCGTCAACTGTTGAATATCCCGAAGACTATAATTCTTTAAAGCATTCCCGTAATTCATCTGCTTAACTAAAAACCTGAGCATCTTATTTGACGCAGGCTTTAAATCATCCATTAAATCCAAAGACTCAACAAAGGAAATCATATAACGCATCTTCTTACGCCTAAGTAAATTCTCAACCAACTCATTAACCTCAGCATTATACCCCTCAGCTATTCTCCTATACTCATCACCATCCTTGTAATATAAATCCAAGTTCTTCTTTCTCCTATTGATAACCCTGTCAGCCTCCAGTAAGATTAAATCAAATACAATGTTATTTTTTTCTCTCATCTATTATCTTCTCTACATTTAATTTTAACTTCTTTAAATGAGAAAGATTTATCTTATGCCTGCTGTGCTCATAAAAGATCATGCCATTCAACGCTCGACTAAATTCAATAATACTCATACTCCCCTTCATCTTATTACAATCCCCACAACACGGAACCTTATTGGAATTACTCAATATCCCTCCCCTGCTCTTAGGGAAAAGATGATCCAAAGTACGACTATAATCATCCAACTGCGTCTTACAATACGCACAGACAGATAAATCAATTCCTCCCTTACTAATCATAGCCACAAATATACTAAATAATCCTATACTTTGTTACCACCTCTATGCGTAAACAACTTGTAACCACTTTTAACCAACTGAAAAGCCTATAAACATTGACCTTTTACCCCCTATTCCTTATATTGTTTATCCCTATCCATCTTAAGTAGATAATCAATGATTAGATTAAGATCATAAGTAATGGTAGTTATGGAATAAATATCCATTCTTATTATTCGTATCGTAGCACACCATCCCCTATAGTACTACTATCCCTCCCCCTAATCCTAATAAACTAATTACTACACACCAACAATGCTAAATTCCCACCTGGAAATAATCTGTATTCACTAGGGACTTATACAT